>ENA-OZZC01000026-OZZC01000026.1-human-gut-metagenome-genome-assembly--contig:-NODE-26-length-57315-cov-10.373996_pt1 | contig 57315 bp, 43 predicted proteins | sample MGYA00244933_ERZ654138 | MGnify/ENA primary metagenome ERZ654138 (study PRJEB26926, sample SAMN06165192) | human gut metagenome | biome: ENVO:00009003; feature: ENVO:2100002; material: ENVO:00002003...
TCGGCGAAGTGTTTGAGTACGATACCGAACACAACAATATCTATGTGGACGAAAAACCGCGCGGAGAGGTGAAAGAGGGCGCGCTGGACATAGAATTCTACGGCGATACCCCTGCGGCAAGGGATACCATACAGGTATTTAACGATAAGGGAAACATCTACATAAAGGCGGGTGCGAACGTCACCGTTCTGGATGAGCGGAGCGAAAAGAAGATTATCTTCCGCGGGACGCAGACGCAGGAGGAAGAGCAGCCCGTCCGTCTTGTCCCCGACTTTGCAAAGAGTACGGCAAAGCGCAACGGCAGGCTGTTTACGGGGAAGAGCATATTCAGCCTGTTCCGTTCGGACGGGAGCGAACGCGCCTATTCGACGGCAAATATCTTCAAGCAAATCTTCATCTTTGTCATCGCGGCGGTGCTGTGCTTTCTTTCTCTTATTGCGTTCGAGGCCGCGAACACGAGAATTGAGAATAAGGTACTTGACAGTGACAGCGTGTACGTCAACATGAATACCTATACCGACCTGCGCACGCTGGATACGAGTTTGTACGAGAATATCGACTTCTTTGAAACGCAGTATAAGCAGGGCAGCTTTTCGTATAACGAAATTGCCTCGCTTTCGGGCATATCGGCAGATTATGCGCCAAAAGCGATCGAGGCGGACGACACGGCGGAGAGCGTCGGGCTTATCTACGGTGCGATGCCGGAGGAAGGGGAGGTGCTCATTTCCCGCGCGCTCGCCGAAACGCTGAAAACGCAGTTCCGCCTTCCGGAGCTAAGCAGCGACCGCGCCATGCTTTTGGTTGTGTTTGAGGGGGAATACCGCGTAAGCGGCATTACGGACGGAGCAACGCCCGCGGTGTACCTCAATAAAGTGGACTATGTAAACTTCCTCGGCGTGTACAACACGGTGCAGTTCAACGACTACAACAACCTGTTCTTTGCCGCCGACTTTGCGGGAACGAGCTATACGAGCGAGATTCTCTTGTCCGACAGCTCTACGCTCAGCGACAGCGAAGTGACGGTGGAGATCAACCGTAATTCGCTCTATAAGATGATGACGGACACTACGCAGGCGGACTATCTCGTCAATGTAACGAACTCCTACCTCGCCGCAACGTCCGGTACATCCACGGCGATACAGATCGTGGGCAGCCGCCCGATGTATGTGCAGAGGTTCGAGATCACGCGCGACGTAATGGATACGGATATTCGCATTTATGTCAATGAAAACACGCTTTCCAACATCTTTGTCGCGCTGCAGCCGGACATCGACGCATTGCAGGGTACGAACTCTTCCGCGGGCATTGCCTCGCAGTTCTACTTCGAGATAAAGACGAGCGGAGGGGAACAGCTCACCTCTCTTACGAGCACGTTCTCGCAGCTCGGTATCCGCAGTATCGACATCAATGCACTGTATGAGCGGGAGAACGCGGAAATCATGGGCGACGCGACGGGCAATCTTTCCATTTTCTTCGTCGTGCTCGCGCTGCTGCTCATCGTGTGGTTCTTCATAGAAAAATCGGGGAGCATACGCAACAGCAAAGAATACGGCATTTACCGCGCGATCGGCGTGAACAGGAGCAATCTCCTGTTCAAGGAGATGCTGACGGCGCTCACGAGCAACATGATCGGGTATATCGTGTTCTATCTCATCGTGTTTGCGCTCATGTGCGTGCGGTATGCGGTCATGAACATGGCGTTCGGGCTGTTCGTCGGCATTGCGCTTGGCGTTATGGCAATAGGCGGGCTTTTCATGCTTGCGATATCGCTCATCCCGTATCTGTTCGTTCTGTGGCAGACGCCCGCGCAGATACTCTCCCGTTACGATATATGACGGGCGGAAGCAACATAAGGAAACAACCGCAAAGCGGTTATTTCGCAAGAAAATATATTTTATAAAAGGAGTAGTTTTTATGGCAAAGATCAAGAACAGAATTCTGATCGTTCTGGCACTGGTGATGTTGTGCGCGGTCGGCGTATTTGCGCTTGCCGCCTGCAACGGTAGTGAAACGTACACCGTCACCTTTATGGTGCGCGAAAACGGCACGACGGGCGACTGGCAGCAGTACACGACCGTCGATACCAACGACGACGGCTCGGTAACGCTCCCCGCCGAACCTACCGTGGACGGCTATACCTTCCGCGACTGGTACACGGATGAGGCTTGCAGTGCGGATAATGTGTTTGACGAGAGCAATGTAACGGGCGACATTACCGTGTATGCACTCATGGCGGAGGCGAACATCACGCTCAACGTCACGGACGGCAGCGGTACATCCACGCAGATTGCGGGTACGCTCTCCGCGCTTTCTGAAACGACAACGGAACAGGAAGCCGCCGCAGCCGAAGAGAACCTCACGTTCGACGGCTGGTACACCGACGCCGCGTTCACGCAGAAGTATACCGATGGCATGGACGCCACCGCACTCTACGGCAGGTATATGGCGCAGATCACTTATGATAACGGGTATGAAACGCTGTACAGCGAACTTGTGACACCCGGCACATTGACGAGCGCGCCCGATGCAAGGGTGGATGACTTTGTAAAGCGTTATATGGACGACGAGGACATTTCCTACAACGATTCGGAAGGCAACGCCATTGATTTTACGACGGACACGTTTGACGAAAACGAAGTTGTGACCGTGCTTTGGAAAACGCCGGGGCTTGAATATGAGGCAATCGAAGGCACGGATAACTATTATGTATCGGGAATTGATACGACGGATGTTACCTATCCCGCTGTTTCCGTTCTTTCCAAAAATGTGACCATTGATGGGAAGTCGGGGTGCAATGTCGCAGCTGTCGATGCAAGTGTCGGTTTGGATCGATACAGTCAGGCAGAAGTTTTCATTTTCAATGAGGGCATTGAATCTATAAGAGGATTTTATTCTGCTTCATTGGCGGGAAGCTCGGCAATGAAAGAAGTGCAGCTGCCTACAACGTTAAAAGTGCTTGAAAATTCGTTCAATATGCTGAGTAACAATCTTTCCGAATTGGTGTTGCCCCAAGGGTTGGAAGTAATTATAGATTGTTTTTGGAGCGATATGCTGGCAGCGACAGGAACTTATCGTGAAAACGGTTTAGATATTGCTGTAACCATTCCTTCTACTGTAACTAATATGGTAGCAGTTCCCAAAAATCTCGACCTTTCCAAAAACGAAAATTTCGAGTATGACGAGGACGGCAGACTGTACTATGTAGACGGTGACAGCAAAATTCTTTGCTCTGAGTATCAGTCCAATGTTACAGAAGACAGCAGACTCGTCGTGGAAGAGGGCGTAACGGGCGTGCAGGTTTATCTGCTCTCCACGTTGAATTATGACTATCTTGACCTGCCCTCCACTTTCTGCGAGGTAGGCTATAACAATGCTGATGAGAATTATCCCGCATATACCGGCTCCCTGCTTACGCCGCGGTCGGTAATCAATAATCCCGAAGCAACGCCTGCATCGGGGACGAATCGCGATTCTTATGCGATTGTTTCCAACCTCGACGAAATCACTTATGTTACGATAGCGCGTACCGGTGATTTGCCCGTAAGCGACTATGCGTTTGTTTCCACTTCCGGTGTTCCCCATAACGGCAGCGAATTTGAAGATGACGTTAAAGTCGTGCTCATCGGCGATGTAACGGCGGGTGAGGCGGTAGAAATTCGTCTGACGGTTTCCTATTCGCGCGATAACGAGGAGACAACCACCGTACTTGACAGCTATAAGAGCGGCGATACGCTTACCGTTGAGGCCATTCTTGATGCTGCAGGGGTTTCCGAAGAGGATTATACCGTGGTCGTTCGCAACATCGGTGAGATATATGAGGGCGGCACGATAACTTCCGATATGTATATTACCGTCGAATGTTATGCAAAGGCGGGCGGCTTTATCTATTCGCCCAATGCAGACGGCAAAACGGCGACCGTTACCGGATTTGATCCTGCTACCGCCGAACAGCTTACCGACGGTACTTATCGCGTCACTATTGATATGATAGACGGATATATTGTCACGGCGATTGCGGACGGCGCTTTCAGGGATGTCAGCGGTGTTTCCGAAGTGTATATTTCGAATGCTGTTACAACGATCGGCACCGAAGCGTTTATGAATATGGGCAATTTAAGGCTTGTGGATATTGCTCCCGGCGGACTTTCCGTCATCGGGGAAAGCGCCTTTGAAAACGCCGGCTGCGTGCAGGATTCCGACGGCAATTGGGCGGTCAACACCGAAGGCGGTGTGGATGAACTTACCATGATTCTGCCGCTTGCCGATCTCACCGATATTCAGCCGTATGCTTTTAAGACGAAGGCAATAGAAAAGTTTACTGCTGTTGATAGTGAAGCAACAAGAAATATCCAAATGATGTTGATGCAGGGGACTTCCTCATTTACAGAAGGTATGTTCTTGTTCGCAATGACAGGAAGCGGCACAAATCGTGCAATCATTAAATATACCGGTATAAATGAAACCAAGACAATGCAAAACTCTTCCGGCACCGATACTGAAATTACGGTAAGGGGAGCACAACTTGTAGCAATAGCAGGCGGCGCAGATTATTCTAACCCCAGCTCCGGTTTAGCGTTAGGGTTTTCATATAGGTATTTTGATTCGCAAATGGGTGCGTATGCTCCGGCACTTGCTACCAATGTTTTTGAGTATGAAATTATGGAAGGCTCTGTTTATTATGGAGGGTCAACGTTGCAGATTTATATCGGTATGGTGAGCAAGGTGCATAAAAACGCATTTACCGATATAGAGGATGAAGCGCCCAGTATAAACTATTACAATTGTTCTTACGATCAGCACATGACTATTGAGCAGGTTCAGACTCAGACTTCTGAAATTTTTGAAGAAGGCTGGTTTGAAGGTCGGGATAATTCCGAAAATACGTTTATGGCAGATGCGAAAGCACAGTCTTCAAGATATCCTCTTATGTGACCTGTGCAGAAAAGTGTTTTGATTGGTTGCAGAAGTTAAGGAGACAGTCCGCGCCCGTCTTCGGGCGGGCGCGGATAAATTTTTTAGGCAAACAAAAAATGAAAAAGAAATCGATACTTGCAATACTCATCGCCGTACTTTGTTTTTCAGCCGTATGTTTTACGGCGTGTTCGGGCTATGACGGACAGACGCCGCAGGACATTTTGGAAAATGCTTACGGTGATACGGAATATATAATATCCTTTGTAGCGGAGGACGCGGACGCGCCCGTCGCAGATATGACATACACGGCAAAGAGTATGCCTGCTTTGCCTACGCCAACAAGGGTGGGGTATGTCTTTTCGGGCTGGTATTTCGATTCTTCCTATACCATGCCGTATTCCGACGGGATATTGTATCTCTATATGCGCGATGTGGTGCTGTATGCAAAGTGGGAGCAGGAGTCTTTTTCCGCCGACGGCACTTACGACATAGATTATAGTGCGTCGATTGTGGACGGGACGCTTGTTCTCGGAACACTTGCGGAAGAGTACGGCTATAAAAATTTTGCGGACGATATTGTGGCTGACGAAACGTATATCGAAAAGACGGACGACCAGCTTCTTCTGAAGATTCAATATGACTGCCGTGCGCTCGAACCGCTTTCGCTTTCCGATTATAAATCGTATGAGGTGACGCTCGCTTCTGCGCTCAACGATTCGGATATTTACATTGCAGATACCGTCGATTCGTACACGGATACGATAAAGACGCTCTATATAGATATTACGGGTATGGATCTTTCCACGCCCATATACTTCAACATTTCGACCATAAATTGGGAGGCGGAAGGGCTTACGGACGAGCAGCGCCTTGCCACGCAGACGACGTACACCATAGAGTTTTCCGTTGAAAGGATGATAGGCTTTTCCCGCCCGTTTGAAGATACGTCCGTGCCGCTCGAAGACGGGTACTATCTTGTCCGCACCTATATGTCGCAGCTCGACATGTCGGAAACGATGATGGACAGTTTCAATCCCGTCTATTCCTATATCGTTGCGGAAGGCGGCAATTACACGCTTGTAAAGCCCGTATATCCCTATTTCGGCATTGCGGAATATTTGTCGAACGGACTGTTGAGTCCGCTCGCGGCAAACTATTACAACAGAATGACCTCGTTTATGCCGTGGCAGGTGTGCTACGAAGTCGATATTTCCGATTATGAAGGGCAGACGGGAGTCGAGTCCGATTACTATCCCGAAACATACAATGCGGGCAGGTATAAAGAGTATTCCGTGGAATTTCATGCCGAAACAGGAAACTGTTACAGTATCATCGACCTCGGCGATAATTTGCGGACGGCGCTTGTACTTTCCGGCTCTCCGACCGGGTTTATGGAAGTGGCGGTCGATCTGGGTGAAATGCACACTTTGATGACGATAGATTACGAGCATATCGTAAAACTAACTTCCATTGACTATGAACCTCTGGAAGGGGACGCCTTTGTTGCCCAAGAGGAGATACAATATTACGCGGGCGATCTGGACGATTTGAACGAGCGCAGCAAGACTTTTGACGCGACCGAGGAATACGGGCTTTCCACCCGAATGATAAACTACTTTTTCACGGCAACGGGGCTGAACAGTTCGTATCAGTCGCGGACGGCTTACGACAGCCGCATCACCGTTGCGCCCACCGCCTCGACCAACGCACAGACGGTAGCAAATTCCCGCTATAATATCGCGTATTTTTCGGTTTCGAGCGAGATTTTCGGGTATGATCCCACAGTCGCTGCCGAATGCGGAGAAAAACTATATTACGATTCCATGACGCTTGGCACGTTTACATCCGCCAATATGCGCGAATTTGACGAGTATCGCCTCGGAAAATCGTACCGGGCGGGGCAGTCGGTCGTGCTTTCCGAGCTGTATGCAGAAAAGGTGGACTCCGACGCCGATTTTAACACCGTAAGCTGGCAGGCATACCGGATGGTAAACGGCGAGCCCGATTTTTCGCAGCCCGTATCGGTTGACGGTTCTTTTGTCATGGAGGAAAGCGTCGCCATACTGTTCTCGTCGGGCAGTGCGGGGAACAGACGAATTTCGCTTGTCGAAGCCGTACTGTACGAGGAGCCGCAGATAACGGTGGAAGGCAATTGGAGCCTTTCGGCTGGATATGAAAATACATATGTAACGGACGAAGCGATCGCTTTGGACAGTGAATACGCTTATCCCGTCGTGACCTACATATGGGGAGCAAAAAGCGGGAACTTTGTCGGCGATTATTATGACAGCGGAACGTCGGGGCTGAACGATCTGAAAGTCGCGTATTACACGGAAGAAAACGGCGTCTATTATCTGCATGCCGTCTCGCGTGAAGTGTCGGATTTTACAATGACGACGGATTACAGGCTGGTCGTCTATGAAATCTCCAACATTTACGGTGAAAAGCAGTATATTTACTTTGAGTACATTGCAGACGGGGTAAACGACACGTTTTTCAGCGTGACGGACGACGAAGCCGGCAACGGTACCATGTACGATTCCGGGACGTTGGAAGAAGATACGAACGGCGCATTGCTCGGCGCGGCGGCAAGCGCGACGGGGTATCTCAACGCCGAGAATTATCTTGATGAATTGTTGCGGGATTATTATCTGCACACTTCGAGCGGCGATTACAGGTTTGCGCTTTCGTCTTATCGGCTGTATCTTGACGGAATTTCGTCGGAATATTCTGCGGATGAGATGACGGAAGGGCTTGCAAAGCAGTTGTGGCAAAGCATATCCGAAAGCAATTTCGCGGTTCTGACGTTGAACTACACGCGCGGCGAACATTCCTTTACGATGCGGTATGTTGCCCGCATCACATTCAGCGGAAACAGGGATTTCCGTTCCGTTGACGAGGAAGACTACTTTACGGGATATGAATACACGTTCATCCGTCCGTATGTATATGACATGGAGGGCAATTCTCTCGGCGCTCTTACGGTAAGCGCCGCAAAGTATGCTTCGCTTGACAGCAATGAAGTGTTAAACAACGTGCAGTCGGCAAGGGCGGTGCGCTTGTCGCTGTCGGGACAGCAATATTCGATGACTTTTTCGGAAACGGGAAAATACAGACTGACTTACATGTTTTCGATATCGCTTTCATCGACTGAAAGATTTACGTTTTCGCTGACGCAGGATGTGTATGTGCTGGACGGTCAGGGCGAAGTGTCCGTTACATATGTGACGGATGAAGAGCACCCGTTCTCCGACGGAATCATGCGCGATGCCGTGGATTACACTTTTGCCGACGGCAGCAAGGGGTATGCCTATACGCAGACGTATAGCTTGTTGCAGGTGATACAATCACTTTCGTCTACTGATTTTGCCAAGGGAAAAGATATCTTTTTCGGCTGGTCGATGGAAGAAAACGGTTCGGCCCGTGCAGCATCCGTTATTTCGGCAGGATATTCGATTACCGATTTTATCTCTCGTTTCGGCGACAGCGATCCCGTCGTTTATGCGATATGGGATCCCGGTATTACGGTTACGGCAGTAGCGAACGGACAGACGCAGCAAAGGACGCTCTATATGAATTCAAGCGGCGTTTACGTCGTTGATTTCAGTAATTTTCAGGCGTTGGCTCCGAGCGGTTATAATTTTGTCGGCTGGACGGGTGGGTTCCTCGGTCAGTCGATTGTCACGGGCAGATATACGATTGAGGCGGTGGACTATGATGATCCCGATCTTGCAGAATACCTGACGATTACGGCTGAGTTCAGAGAACGTCTGCTTGTAAGCTATTCTATCGACAGTCAGTATTCCAACAGTTTCTTCCTGCGCGAAGAGGTGAATGACGGGTATTATGTTTCCGGCGTAAAAACACCCGTTGCGAAAGACGGATATACCTTCGTAGGTTGGCATATTGCCGTAGTGGATGATGACGGAACAATCACGGGTATAGGAGAAATCTTTGACCTCGCAAATGATACTGTGGATTCTGAACTTTGTAATAGCACGGGTACGGCGATCGGAAGTACCTACAAGATGTTACAGCTCGTCGCCGTGTTCGAGGATGCGGAGGGAAATCTCGTATGGTAAAAAGAAGAAACATTTTTGTTGCGGTCATAGCCGCCGTATGTATGTTGTTGAGCCTATTTGCCGTCCTTACGGGCGGCGGGCTTACGGCATATGCGGAAAGCCCTATTGCAAGTTCGGACGGCGTGTATTCCGTTCCCGTCAATTTAAGCGGACTTGCAATGGGTGCGGATAATTTTTCGTCCTCGGCAACCGTCGAAAAGAGCGGCGAAAATTACTACATGACCTTCGGGCACAGCTCGTCTATATCGGACATGGCTTTGGAAAGCGGGAACATGCAGACCGGTTACACCGTGCGGACGGAGAACGGCTGGACATATTACACCTATACCATGTCCGCACAAAGATTGCAGAGCAGCCTTTCCTTTTCGGCGTATATCAACGCCATGAGCAGAGATGTCAGCTTTACTATTACGCTGAACCTCGCAAACGGCACGCGCACAGGCGATTACGTTGATGTCGGCGAACGCCCCGCGGAGTATGTTCCCGTCATCCAAACGACGGCGGGGAACAGTTACGAAGCATCGCGCGGCTCGGTATTTCCTATTCCTTCCGCAACGGCAACGCTGGGCGATGAAAACCTTGACGTGAGCATTTCGGCGTATTATGTGCAGGGCGGCGAGCAGACGGAAGTGCCTATCGCGAATAATTCCGTTACACTGGAAAACGTAGGGGAGTACCATGTCGTGTACCGTGCGGAGAGCGCAACGTATAAGACTAATCTCGGCAACAATACCTATACGGAATACGACGTGGCGATAACCTCTGTTGCGGGTGGCAGCACGCTTGCAAAGTTCGAGGACACAAACGGCGTACTTGCGGAGGGAACGTCGTTGCTTGCAAGCCGCATCACGGCGGGAAGCAGCGTTTTTGCGACGGCGGCAGACAAGATGGCGAGCATAGCGGACAACTTCGAGGTGTTCGGCATCTCGCTCGTTCAATCGGACGGCACGGCGGCGACGCCGAGCGGAAATATCACGCTGTATTTGCAGGCGGATATGACCTATGACCGCAACGAAGTCGTTGTCTATCACATGGCGGACGACGGCACGCTTACGGAAATCGCCGCCGACGGTTACGGGCGGTATGTGCGGTTCGATACGTCAGAAACGGGTACGTTCATCGTCTGTATTCCCGGCGTGGCGTTCGTCATGCCGATGTGGGGGTATGCCGTGATCCTCGTTGCGTGCGTGCTTGTGGTCGCGGCGGCTGTAACGGTCACGGTCATACTTGTCCGCAGAAAGAAGAAAGCCAAGAAATTGCAAGAGAATGCTATCGAATAAATTAAATTTGAGGGCGGGATGAAACAACGTCCCGCCTTTAAGATTGCAAAGGATAATGGGAAAAATGCTGAACAATGAGTCAGTGGAAATGTATCTGGAAACAATTCTGCGGCTCTGTAAATCCAACGAAAAAGTCAGGGCAGTGGATATTGCGAATCAAATGCGGATTTCCAAAGTATCGGTTTGTCATGCAATCAAGAATTTGCAAGCAAAAGACTATGTGACTTACGAATCGCGGTTGATCAGACTTACGAAAAAAGGTAGGATTTTGGCCGAAGAGATCTATGAACGCCATTGTGAACTTACGAAACTACTGATAAGTTTAGGGGTTGATTCGGCTACGGCCGAGCAGGATGCCTGCCGTATAGAACATTGCATATCGCAAGAAACGTTTAATGCCGTCAAAAGGTATAATGGAGGGCAAATAAATTATGCCGAGAGCAAACGAGCAGAAAATTAAACTCCTTGTGCTGTATGATATTTTACAGCGGGAAACAGACGAGGAACATCCACTGTCAACGAATGAGATTATCGAGCGGCTATCTGCGCGCGGAATAGAGGTGTCCCGTAAAATATTGCTCGGTGATATAGCGTTACTCAACAAGTATGGATTTGAGATACTGTCATACAAGAAAAAAAGTCACTACTATTATGTAGCGTACAGACCGTTTGATATAGCAGAGTTGAAAGTGCTTATAGATGCTGTTCAGGCAGCAACGTTTATATCCGAATCCAAGACGGAAGGGCTTGTAAACCGACTTGCAAGCATGGCTGGGGAAAAATAAGCGGAGAAATTAAAACAAAATTTTATCTGTTACGATACGGTCAAGAAAGACAGCAAGTATATTTTTTATTACATAGACGAAATCGAGCGAGCAATAGAACAAGGGAATAAAATCTCTTTTTGTTACTGTTATCTGACCTATAAAGCGGAGCGCAAATATCGGAAAGACGGACAGAGATATATAGTGAATCCGCTTGCGCTCGTATATAGCCGCGAGAATTATTATGTCGTATGTTATGACAATAATCATAAAGGATGTGCTAATTACAGGATAGACCGCATAGCTGATTTGAGAATAGAGCCGGGGAGGATTGATCAAAGAGCGGACTTTGAAAACTTTAATATAAATACTTATCGCAGACAGGCATTTTCCATGTACAACGGCGAGCTGACCGAAGTACAACTTACTGTGCATGAGGATTTAATAGAAGAAATTTTCGATAAGTTCGGGGAAAAAACAAAATTATATCCGCAGGGAGAAGAATACTACACGACAGTTGTTTCGGTTCAGGTGAGTCCTGCGTTTTTCCGGTGGGTGATAGGTTCAATCGGAAAAATAAAAATATATAGTCCGCGGCAGATTAAAGAACAATTTGACGCATATGTGGACAAGGTTAAGGAGAACTATTGAGAGCGGTTCGGAAATATTCCCGAACCGCTTAATTTTTTGTTTCACTTCCCGGTTATGAGACGCGAGTCGATTGCAAACAGATGTTCGCAAATGATATAATACGCTTGCAATCAAACGGAACTTAAAGTTCCGATAGATAAATTACTACTAAGGAGAAAATAATGCGCGGTGTTAAAACGGGCGGCAGGGCGGTAGACGAGCGGTTGCTCGAAACAGTTGAAGCATTTATCAAAAAGCATCAGAGGACGAACGGGAGATCTCCGACTCTGCGTCAAATCATGCACGAGTTTCCGCGTGAGTTCCCAGCGCTCTCAAAAGTACAACGGTATGTACTTATTTTGAAACGAGAAGGGAGGATAGAAGATGATAACGGGAAGATCGGTATAGAATGGCAGATTCAAAAAAACAATGATACTATCATGATACCGCAGATTGGTACAGTAACTTGCGGTGAACCTATTCTGGCTGTGGAAGAGTATGAGTCGAATAACGAAATTCCAGCAAGTTGGTTCGGGCGTGGTGAACTGTTTATTCTAAGGGCAAAAGGCAACAGCATGATAGGTATCGGGATTCATGACGGCGACCGCGTTGTAATACGGAGGCAGGACAGTGCAGAATACGGACAAGCAGTCGTCGCGCTCATCGGAGATGATGCAACTATAAAAACGTTTAGACCGGAAAAGGGAAGAATCATCCTTCATCCTGAAAATCCTCGGTTGAAAGATATTATAGTTGCACCGGAGGAGTGCAGAGTGCTTGGGCTTGTTGTGGGTTGCGTACATAAATTTGTTATATGAAAAATACGAAGGCTGAAAAAGGATGGGCGTACTTTGAGAGAGGAAATCCCCAACCCTCAATGAAGTTGCCCAAATCTCAAACTTTATTCAGAAAGGGGAAAGGAGGCAAGAAAAATGAAAAAGTATGTAGTATGCTTGGAATGCGGACGGAAACTTTGTAAAGCTGAACCGGGTTCGGTGGTAGAAATGTACTGCCCGACATGTAAAAAAACGGTATATGCCGAAGTCCGCGACGATACGGTCGTAACCACGCAACAAGAACAAGTATTAAAGAAGGCTACATAATTTCAAAAGACAACAATCGAATAAGCGCCTCATTCGAGAGTCATACCCGCTGTTGAGGAATGACCGGAATGTCGGCGAACATTTGTCGCAGAGATAGCTTATAATCACCCCTTAAATTAAGGAAATATAGGCCTGACAAATAGAATCCGAGTAAGATAAACGGATTTTATTTGTCGGGCTTTTTTATTTTTCCGAAAAATAACTCCGTCTGCTTGCGCCCGGATTCTTCCGCAGTCGGGCGCTTTTTTGTTGTTACGGGCGAGATCCGTCCGATTGCGATTTCAAAAAAATCGAATCGGAGGATTTCAAATGAAACGTATTTATTTTAAGGACGGAGAAGGAAAAACGGTATATGTTGAGGTTTCTGATAAGGTTGCGGAAACATATATGGAGGTCAAACGTGAGGCTTGGCGCAATGATTCTTATGAGGAGTATCATAGCACATCGCTTGATGCGATTCAGGAGTCCGGACATGAATTTGCGGACGCAGGAGCAGATATAGAGGCTGCCATGATTTCTTGTGAGGATGCAGTCGAACGTAAACAAATGCTTGTAAAACTGAAAAGTGCAATACCTAAACTAACGCCTTTACAACAAAGGACGTTAAAGAAAATCTTTGTATTGAACATGTCGCAGGCGGAAATTGCAAGGGAAGAGGGCGTTTCCGAACAGGCTATATCTGACAGAGTATCCCGCATATATAACCAACTCAGAAAGGTGCTGAAAAAAAATTAAAAAAATTTTCAAGAAAAGTACTTGAGGGTATGCCGTTTTTTCTCTATTAGGTGAGAGGGTTGTGTTGCAGCCCGAAATTAAGGAGGATTTATGGAATATCTGAATGCCTTGATCGGAAATACGGAGATGTATATTCCGGTCAATGAAAAATTGGGTTCGTCGATGTTGCTTGCCCATAAGCGCCTGAACTACAAAAAGCACATCGCCCGTATGCGCCACGCATACAAAGGCACTATTGAATCGGAGAGGGTAGAGGCAAGCGCAGACTTTTTTTATGTATTGGAAGATGTGCTGGACGAGCAAGGCTATCCCGATGTAATCCATCATCTGTTCGATATGTTTTCGACAGATGAAAGAAAACTGCTATATGCGCTTTTCCGTGAAGATAAGACGGTACGTTTTCTCGTCGCGGTACAAGGCTACGAAGAGGAGATGATTCAAAGGACAGTACGCTTATTCTTTGAACGGTTGAAACAAAAAATTTTTTAAGGAGAAAGATAATGAGGCAATTTGAAACTAAACTTACGCTGCGCATTTACGATACAAAGCTCATCGAAAAAATGAACATGATTATGAAGTTCAATCCGAACAGATATCAGAGCAAGAATCAGTTGCTTTTGGAACTTCTGGAACTCGGCGTGCGGGAAAAACTGAAGGAATTTCCTACGCCTCCCACGACTCCGGCTGCGGCGGCGAATGCAATTCCCGTTTCGCATGAGTGCAACTGCAACGCGGAGACACTCAAGCAAATTAAGGAACTTATCGAGGAAATGCACCTTTATAATAAGCAGAATGTCGAAGGACTGCTTGCGCATCTGAAGATGTCGGAACGATTGTCCTCATCCATCTACAATATGGTTTTTGCCATTCTGAAAGACGAACCGGTCACACCCGTACAGATAGAACTCGGTTATTTGGACGATGTGCCAAAACGATTCGCGGAATTTCTTGCTATGTTGCTCGATGAGCTTATAAAAGAAGAAAAGAATGAGGACGACGAAAGTACAGAAACGGAGGAGGACGAGGATAGGCTCGTGAGCTGAAACATGAATGGGTGTGCCGAATGTATTGGTGAGTATCGGATATGCGCCGAATGACGAAACGCTGAATCGGTTGCACTCCGTAAAGCCGAAATATCTTGCAGAACGCAGATTCTATGCTTGCAGACAGCAAGATGATTTCCTGAAATACGTCAACAAAGGAATCGATGCGGGAGACTATCTTGGTTATGCCGGTAATCCTGAAAAGAGTAGCGGGATATTTAATGCCCGCGGTTTGATGAAGAAGTCGCAAATCAAGGAATTGCGTACATTACTTCGTTCCACGGACAGCAATATTTGGCACGCAGTCATCAGTTTTACGGAGAATTTCGGGAATAAATACATGACTTCGTACAAGGACGCATTGGAACTTTTGCGCTTGGAACTCCCGAAGTTCTTTAAGAACATAGGTATAGCGTCGGACAATGTGGTGTGGTATGCGGGACTTCACGAAAATACGGACAATCAACACATTCATCTCGGTTTTTTTGAGAAGGAGCCGCGCTTTCGCAGAGAAAACAGTCCGGAACTTCGCTATCGGTTCGGTACGATTTCGCAGGATGCGCTCAATGCGTTTCGCATAGCTATTGAAGAACGATTGACTGATGCGAACTTTGACTTAAAGCGTAGCAGGCGTAACCTTACGGAATCAGCGCAGGAGACATTGTTCCATTTGCACGGGTGGAACGATTATGAGCGGGAGTTGAAAAAGAAACTCCTTGTATTGTATCGGGCCTTGCCTACAGACGGGCGCATCAGCTACGGGAGCAAAAATTTGGATGCGCTTCGTCCGCAGATCGTTGAAATCGTGAATTTTATTATACGGAACAATCCGGGATTAAAACGGGACTTCGATGCTTTTTGCGCGGACATGGCGCGGTTTGACCTGAATCGTAAGCGCATTTGTGAGGATCAGAAAATAGAGGATACGGAAAAGTATCTTGTTGGAGACAAATATATAAAAGACATCTATCGCAGGCTGGGCGACAAGGTAATTAAAGCTGCGTTGGATATAAAGAAAAAGGGCGACAGGGAGGTCGATGTAAGAGAGAATTATCGAAAAAGCGGGTGGAGAAACGATACAGGTCATATCTGTTGGAACGGGCGGTGCGAATTGGTGCGGATGTGGATGATGAGGCGATTCGTTGTTTTGAGGAGTATAGGCGCAAACTTGCAAAAGCGGAATATGAGAGGTTGGTAGAAGAAGGAGTGATAGAGGCTGAATAATGTTCAAGAGAGCAATCAGGTGGGTGAAAGATAAGACAAAGCAGTTTTTCTCATTCTTATGGAGACAGAGGGCGAGGGTTTTTAAGTGGGCGGCTATTTTCGGAGTAGTGTTTTTCTGCTGTTATTTTTTTGGATTTACATTGAACTGTTTTGTTGAGGGCGGGTTTGAACTGAATTTTTCGGCGAGGTTGCTTTTTGACGGCAAGACATTCCTGTATGCAGGTGCGTTCTGTTTGGTGGCGCTGTTTATCGTGCTGTATTACTATTACACGCATTATTGGCTATTCAATTCCAAGAATATCATCAAGGGCAACAAACGGGACAAAGACATTTCTGCAAATTTAGAACAGGCGCACTTTCAGACGGAAAACGAGATTGAACAGAATTTCCAGATTATATCATATGACGAGTTGCCGCAAAAAGAGATAAAGGGGATACCGATTCGGGCGTATGAGGAGGGAAAGAAATTAAAAGTTACTTTTTCGCCGCCCACGCATACGCTCGTCATCGGTACGACAGGTAGCGGCAAAACGACGACTTTTGTCAATCCAGCGATACAAATTTTGGCGGAGAGTAAAACAAAGCCGTCCATGCTCATCTCAGATCCGAAAGGTGAACTGTATCAATTACACGCAAAGAAACTGAAAAAGGCCGGATACAAGGTACAGATTCTCGATTTGCGCAATCCATATAATTCGGTGCGTTGGAATCCGCTGGAACGAGCATACCTGAACTATCAACGCATGCTGCATCTTGAAAAGGAAGTAAAAGTGCATGAGGATAAAGGTTGCTATGAGTTTGAGGGAAAACTGTATTACGATCCAAGAAAGAGGGATGCCGCATTACAGGTAAAAAAGCAACAACTCAATGATGTTGTCTATGAGGATCTGAACGACATTGTTTCAGTATTGTGTCCGGTCACAAACAAAAACGAACCTATGTGGGAGAGTGGGGCAAAGAACTTTATTCTCGCCATTGCGCTTGCGATGTTGGAGGACAGCGAAAATCCGGAAAACGGTCTTACAAAGGAAAAGTATAACTTCTATTCCATTATGAAGGTAGCGACAAATACGGAAAATGATTGTGCGGAAATGCTCAACTATTTTCGTGGACGCAGCCCGCTTTCACGAGCGGTCACATTGTCCAAGCAAGTTCTCGACAGTTCGGAAAAGACGCGGGGCAGTTATTTGTCGAGCACATTCGATAAAATTTCCATGTTTGCAGATATGTCGCTGTGCGCTCTTACAAGCGAAAACGAGATAGAGTTTGGCAGTATGGGGGAAAAGCCGATTGCGCTGTTTTTGCAGATACCGGACGAAAAGGAAACGCGGCATACGCTTGCAGCAATGGTGATTTTGCAGGCGTATAAAGAGCTTGTTTACAAGGCGAATACATACGAAAGTCTTTCCATTCCGCGTCCTGTTTATTTTATTCTCGATGAGTTCGGACAGTTGCCGAAAGTGCAGAAGTTGGAGCAGATGATTACGGTAGGGCGCAGCCGTAACATATGGCTCAATCTTGTCGTTCAGAGTTATGCGCAGCTTGCCAAAGTTTATGACGATAAGAGTGCAGATATTATCAAATCGAATTGCAACACGCAAATTTTTATCGGTACGACGGACTACAAGACAATAGAAGAATTTTCCAAGCGTTGTGGTAATTTCAGTATTTTGCAAAGGTCGGTCGGGTTTAATACTGTGCGTGCGGACGATGTGAATTCCAACACATCAGTCAAGGAGCGCCCGCTCATATATCCGTCCGAATTACAGCAACTCAACAGTAAGGGGAATATGGGCAATGCAATCGTAACGGTATTCGGGTATCAGCCAATCCGAGCAAAATTCACGCCAAGTTATGCGAGCAAGTTTTACGATTTGCGGGAGAGCAGACAGATTTTGCGGACAGGCAGATACTTCGATGAAAATGCGGCGTATTACGATATGAAAAAACGTAACGAACGCACTTTTGCGGGCAGGCGAGCAGGCATCGGCAGAAACGGCGGCGGGGGATTACGCGAACAGATCGCGGAACGGCGACGTAGGTCGGCGGCAACGGAAAAGCTGCAAACGCTGATAGCCAAATCGTTGCACGGATTTGCGACGGAGCAGGAGAACAGCGACATATTCGTCCTTGTTCAGTCGGGGGAATATGACAAAGTAATTGGAAAATTGAAGGAGCTAAAAACCCGCGCAGGCGGTAAAAGCGAACGCGGTTCGGCAATACAGGACGCAATTGACCGCGTGGAAGAAATGAAAAACGGAGACATTCGTTTAGAAATCAGAGAATGAAAAGGAGGTAAAAGACAGAATTGACTACAAAGAGGAAACTGACCTTTGCGGGTATGCTTATTGCATTTTGTTTGCTTTTATGCTGTGTGTTCGGTTTTCTTTTTTCTACGACCGGCGGAAACACGGCATATGCTTACAGCAGTTCGACAAAATACAAACTTGATCTGACCGCAACGGGTACGTCAGGCATCTATATCTACGTTTCAGGCGCGACAGGTTCTGGAACAGTATCCGACGGCGCAGCATTCAATTTTGCGCCAAACAGGGTGGATGTCGTTCTTACGAAAAAGACAGAACTTGGGCGTTATACATATACGCGATACGTCAAAGATTTTGCCCTTACCGGGCCTGTTACATATTCAAGTGCGGATAAGCAGAAAAACAGTTCGAAATCGAGCGAAAAGACGGTTACTTATACGTTGCCTGCTCTCACTAATAGGAGCTATACGCTGACTATGACAACGGGGCAGGATTACTCCGGTATGATCGGTGATGCAAGTACAAAGGTCACATTCAATTTTATTGTAGATAAAAATAGACCTACAATCAGCGGGGCATCTGTTTCCACAACGGGCAAGTATACAAACAAGGCATTTACGGTTACGGCAAGCGATTTGTTGAGCGGTATCGACAAACTGTATTGGAAAGCGCCGACGGCGAGCATTTATTCGTCCACGACGGCAATTTCTAAAACGATTTCGGCAGGAAGTGCAAACGGAAGGTATACATTCTATGCCGTAGACAAGGCAGGCAATCAATCGTCCTACTATTATGTCTACTATGACAATGTTGTGCCGACCGGTACGATCAAAGAAACGAGCGGTACGCTTTCATCGGGAAGTTATACCAATAAAGCATTTTCCTATTCGGCGACCGATTCGGGCAGCGGAATAAACTATTTGCAGTATAAGAAACCGGGGAGCAGTACATGGACATCTTATATGTCCGGGACGACTATTATGTCCGGGACGACTATTCCTGCGACTTCAACAAACGATTGGTACTATTTCCGTGCCTACGATAATGCAGGGAATGTATCTGCGGAAAGCAGCGTATGTCTTGATACCGCAGTGCCTACGGGAACGGTATATAAGGAAACGACTTCCGTATCGAGCGGCAGTTCCGTCAAAGGTGCTTATATTAAGTTCATAGCAACGGATTCACTTTCGGGCGTAGCAAACTGCTATGTAAAAGCACCGGGTGAAACGAGTTATAAATCTTACACAAGCAACAGTCCGCTGACGACAGAAGGGGTGTATCACTTTTACATTGTAGATAGGGCAGGCAATCAGTCAAGCACATACAGCATCGCACTTGACAATACCGCACCGACCGGAATGGTGTACGGAGGGACAACAGAAAAGCCAAGCGGAAGCATTGTCAATAGTTCGTATATTAAATTCATCGGCAGTGATAATGCAAGCGGCGTGTCGGCTATGTATGTGAAAAAGCCGGGCAGTAGTTCTTTCATCAGCTATACAAGCGGTACGCAGTTCACCGCTGACGGAAAGTATGAATTTTATTGCGTAGACGGTGCCGGCAATCAGTCGCAGACATACAATATCACACTCGACCGCACAAAGCCTGTCGGCACTGTGTACGGCGGGACGCAATCAATGTCGAGAGGCGCAAAAACAGGTGCGGCATATGTAAAATATACAGCAACAGACGCATTGAGCGGAGTTTCCAAGTGCTATGTCAAAAAACCGGGCAGTAATGTTTTCACGGCATATACAGCGGGGGAACAGCTTGCAGGCGACGGGACATATGAGTTCTATTCCGTGGATGTAGCGGGAAATGAAAGTGAGCATATGACGATTATGCTTGACAACACCAAACCTGTCGGACAGATCTACGGCGGTACGGCGAAAATTGAGAACGGCAGCCATATCAATGCCGCATATATCCGTTTTGCAGCAACGGACGAGATGAGCGGCGTAGCGAAATTATATGTGAAGATGCCGGGAGACAAGAATTATGCCGCTTACAATGCAATGACACAGCTAACGACCGAAGGACAGTATTCTTTCTATGCGAAAGATGAAGTCGGAAATGAGTCGAATGTGTATATCGTAACGTTGGACAGAACCGCGCCGGTCGGTACGCTGTCGGCAAGCGGGAGTTTTACAAACGTGGCAAACATAACCTATTCGGCAACGGATAACATTGGCGTTGCTGAATTGTATGTCAAAAAGCCCGGCGCGAGCAAATTTACTGTTTTTACGGCGGGAACAAAATTTACGGACGAGGGCGAATACGAGTTCTATTCCGTCGATGCTGCGGGCAATAAGAGTTTGACTGTCAACATTATGGTCGATAGGACGAAGCCCGTTGTGACCGTAAATGCGGGAGGTAAGAACGTTTCTGACGGCGCAAAATCAAACGCAGAGTATGTGCGTATGAGCGCTGCGGATGCTTTGAGCGGGATTTCAAAACTTTTTGTAAAAATACCCGGCGCGAGCAATTTCGTGGAATATACAAGCGGAACGCAATTGACCGCCGAAGGGGAATATTCCTTTTATGCGGCGGACAATGCCGGCAATCAGAGTGCAGCGGTAAACGTACTGCTTGACAGAACAAAACCGACAGGACAGATTACTGCGGCCGAATCGAATGTAAACAGCGGTGAATATACCAACAAAAATTATGTGAAGTTTACGGCTTCGGACGACGCGAGCGGCGTCGCAAATCTTTATGTCAAAACGCCCGGCAGCAATTCGTACATTTCCTATTCCGTTGATACGATGCTGACAGAGGAGGGAAAATACGAGTTCTATGTGACGGATGCTGCCGGAAACAAGTCTGAAACGTATATCGTTACCATTGACCGCACAAAGCCTGTGGCAACGCTGTATGGTGGTTCACAGAGTATTTCAGACGGTAGCATTACCGCAGCAGATTATATTTGCTATGAGGCAACAGATAGCGCTCTTTCCGGGGTGTATGTAAAGAAACCGGGCGAAACGGCATTTGTCAAATTCACGCGCGGAGAACGGTTTACGGCGGACGGGAAGTACGAATTTTACGCGGAAGATTTGGCAGGGAACAGGAGCGAGACCGTATCTGTAACATTGGATACAACGGCACCTGCAGGACAACTCAATGCCGGAGGGAAAGCAGTCGAAAGCGGGAGTGTATCGAACGCAGAATTTATAAGTTATGCAGCGACCGATGCGACGAGCGGCATAAAAGCGCTTTATGTTAAACTTCCGGGGAAGAGCGGATTTACCGCCTATGAGAGCGGCACGAATTTGTTTGAAAACGGGAAATATGAGTTTTATGCCGTCGATGTTGCGGGGAATATCGGCACAACGCTTACGATTACGTTGGACAACATTGCACCCGCTGCCGCAATCATGACCGCTTCAGGCGAGGGTGTTAGCGGCACAACTTCCAATAGTGCATATGTTACGTTTAGCGCAATGGATGCAACCAGCGGCATTGCCGCATTGTATGTAAGACTTCCGGGCAAAGCGACATTCTCTGAATATGCGGGCGAACGCCTGACGGACGAAGGAGTTTATTCGTTCTATGCCGTCGATGTTGCGGGGAACCGTTCCGAAGAAATCGGCATAACGCTGGATCGCACGGCTCCCGTCGGCAAAATTACATCAGGCAAGACAGAATTGCCGAATAACGGATATACAAATCAGACGTTTTTGTACAGCGCAACCGACCTGAACGGTATCACCAAGCTCGAATACAAAATTCCGGGCGGCGAATGGCAGATCTATGTGCCAGACATGGAGATTTTGGCGGAAAGCGGTGACGGGGAATATGTATTCCGGGCTTATGATTCGGCGGGAAATGTGTCGGAAGAAATGCGCGTAACGCTGGATACCAAGTCGCCTCGCGGGGTGCTTTATGCGAACAATGATGAGAAAGAAAACGGTGCTTATACAAATTACGACCGTATCTCTTTCACGGGTGAAGATGCAAATCAGTCTGTATGCTATGTGATGCTTCCCAATAGCAAGTAGTGGACACCGTACACAAACGGAGCACTTTACTCGGAGAGCGGAAAATATCAGTTCAAAGCGACTGACATGGCGGGAAACGAATCAGCCATTTATACCATCATCGTAGATAGAACGGAAAAAGCAGTAACACTCAGCAATGTTCAGGATGGGAAAACGAGCAAGACGGTAATCCTTAAATGGCAGAACGGAGATGCGGATGTATATGCGCCTGTTATCGAAGTTACGGTGAATAGCATCGCGGTCGAAAGCGGAACAGAGATCGGTACATTGTATGGCGGCAAATACATTGTTGTTAGCAAGGATGCTGCGGGCAACGTGTGGACAAGCGAGTTCATGTCCGAACGTGTGAATATCAATGCTGTAACGAGTAATAAGGAATGGTGGGAATGCGGCGGCCATGCGTTTGAAACGTATGACAATGCTTTGAATTTTATGCTCGATGCAGAGTACGCATTAGTTCGTACAGGAGAATGGAACAGTGATGTCTGGGATACGGGCATCATGATGGACGCGAAGGATAGCGTGAATGCAAAACCCGGAAAGTATTTCATTTACAAAAAGTCCGGCGATGCAAACGTTGAAGTTGCGTATTTTACGGAAGCACGCTTACAGGAAGTGATGCTCGAATATGCCGTGAGCGGCATCACGCATTACTATTATTGGCAGAAATCGCCTGCTGCGTCCGCCGAAGGCAATGACCTATATGTTCTGAATACGCAAGGAACGTATATTGCCTTCGAGATAGGTCTTTCGGATAAAGTCGAATATATTATCAACGGTAAACCGTATAGTGGCAGCGTGTATGCTGAATCCGGCAAGCATAGCGTGATTGTAAAAGATGCATGGGGTAATGAGGCGGAATATACATTTGTCATCGTTCGCAACTTTGCGGATATACAAATGGCAGTCGGCGAAGGTGAATTTTCAAAAACCGATGTTGCTCAGGTGTTCTACCTGAAAGATAAAGTACATATCGCCATTTCCGATACTGTTGACGAATATGCCATGTTCTATATTGAGTTTGAGGACGGCAGTCGTAAAATTCTTTCCCTCGGTGAAACTTATGAGATTGCAGAGAGCGGAAAATACGTTATTTGTTCGGTCAACCATTTCGGTCTTTCGGAAGAAGTGACGATTTATATTTCGTTGGACGAGCCGGCAATCACTTTTGATTCCGATACGGACAAAAAACAACTTATCATCGACGTAACGGCAAGCGCTGATTCCTATGCGAAACTCCAAAGCATTGCGATTTATAAGTCAGTTGACGGCGGAGATACATGGGTGCAGCTTACGGCAGATGATTACGGTACCGTTATTTCGGAAGCGACCAAACAGTATAAATTCTGCACGAGCGGCATGTATCGCGTGGTGGTGGAGGATACATTCCATACGGGATTTGAGGCTATCGAAGGGGTGACGGAATATACGCAAATCGGGCCGGCGGGAGTGCTTAGCGGTGTGGAGAACGGCGGTTATACAAATAAAAACGTCAAGTTCACATGGACGGACAATGCAACTGCGGTCATTACCGTAAATGGCGAAACGAGTGAATATAAGTCGGGGACAACTCTTTCGGATGACGGTGAGTATGAAATCGTGCTGACGAATATGGACGGACAGACATTTGTTGTTTCGTTTGTAATCGATAAGATTGCCCCTGAATATGAGCTTACAGGCGCAGACAACGGTGCTACGGTAAACAACGATATTTCGCTTGTTTTCGGAGAGGGTATCACCGCAGAGGTTTCGATTAACGGCGATACGTTGGCTTATATGAGCGGAGAGGTATTGATGGCAGAAGGTGAGTATGAATTTACTCTGACGGACAAAGCAGGCAATAAAACCGTTGTGAATGTCTTTGTCGATAAAACGGCAGATTATGAAATCAATACCGTGGACGGATTCGTGTCAAACGATGATGTCGTAATCAAGGCAAACGAAGAACTGACAATCAGTCTTTCAAAGGACGGCGAAACTTTCGCGTATGAGTTTGGCGCATCACTTACAGAGGAGGGAAATTACATTGCACATATTTCTGATTCTTATGGGAATACCGCAGAAGTTTCTTTCCGCGTGTTAAAAACTACCGTGCTGAATGATTTTGCGCACGATTTTACCGGCGTCAATATAGTGTCGTCAACATGCAACGGCGAGGCTTGTGAGCTTAATTTTGCGGCAGACGGCAAGTATGAAATTACGGCGACGGACGGGGAAAAGGAATATACCTTTGCGGTGACTCTTGACCGCGTTGCGCCTGAAATTGTATTGAATGGCGCAGAAAACGGCGGAGAGACGAAAAGCGAGGTTGTCGTCGAAAGCATCTCTGAAGAAACAGACATTACGGTATATTTTAACGGAGAAAAAATTGAGTACAGAGTAGGCGCGAGCGTGAGCGAGCTTGGCGAATATCGCGTTGTCGTAACCGATGCTGCGGGAAATACGAGGGAATATACTTTTACAATTGTGTACGGACTCAATGGCGGCGCAATCGCTCTGATTGTTATCTTTGTGCTTCTCATTGTCGGAATTATCTTGGGGATCGTTTTCGGAAAGCGTGCCGTGTATAAGAAAAAACTTGCGCAGAAATTGCAAGAGGAAGGCTCGGATGAGGCTGAATCTGATATGGAAGATTCTGATGCCGCGAATTTTGAACCCGATGACAAGCAGACCGCAAACTATTCGGAAGATACCGATGAAGAGGTCGTCGAAGAAGTTGTGAATGACGACGAGGACATTGAGACGGACAACGACGAGCGCGAAGAATAAGCCGGGAAAAACTCCATAGTGAGGGCCTCAAATACCCAAAAAAGGGAGCAGGTTAACGTGTAGGCGCAAAGTGACGCACTTCGTGCTTTTGCGCCCACACAAAAACCGAACGGAAGCGGGATACCCGCCTTCGTTTTAAGGGAGAAAAATTAAGAAAGGAGGGTACTTAGTGAATGTAAATTTTAGCAGTGCAAGCACATTGCTTGCGGTCGATTTTGCGCCTGTGATTGAACCTATCCTTGAAGTGCTGGATGCCATTCTTTGGCCGGCGATCGCCATTGTCGGCGCGGTGGGAACAATCTACTGTATCATACTCGGTATTAAGCTCGCAAAGAGCGATGAGCAGAACAGCAGGGAGAAAGCGAAAAAAGACCTGATCGGCGCGATTGTCGGCTTTGTCATCATCTTCGTGCTTATCGTCGCTCTGAAGATAGCATTGCCTATATTGCAGGATTGGGTACAGTCACAAATATAGCAGGAATTAAGATATGGATTGGTTTGTTGATTGGTTTCTCGGCTGGTTCTATGAACTCCTGTACGGGTTACAGGCGGGACTTTGCAGCCTGATAGACTTTATCAAAAGAATATTCTTCAAACTTTGCGGGTTGGATACCGTGGTGATAGACGGGGAATCGCAAGACCTTGTTTCATCGCTCATCGGTTCAGATACGATTCGCAGGGTATTTTTGACAATATTTCTTATAGGCGTGATTCTGCTTGTCATCTTTGTAATCATAGCATTGATCCGCGTGAACTATACGGCAAACGAAAAGAAAGGCCGGGGCGAAGTATTAGCAAAAGCAGGACATAGCTTTTTGATTATGTTGCTCGTACCGTTTCTTCTCCTTGCGGGAATGATGCTCGTAAACGTCATTATGGGTTCTATCAACACCGCAATGCAGCAGTACGTTACGGAAGGGCAGACAATGATTGGCGGACAAATGCTCATTACGACGGGGGATTCGGCCTATATCGGCAGCGAAGGTCAGCGTGAAACGATAGAAAGAATGTTTTTAACGGGCGAACTTGATTATACCGATATAGGTGTAGTCAAACAGTATTATGACTTGTCCGAAATGAACTATGTCATAGGATTGCTCGGTGGGCTTGTAATGCTCGTCATCTTTGCGATTTCGTCATTTACGTTTATTCAGAGGATTTTCGACATCATTCTGCTGTACATTGTTTCGCCGATTTCAATCAGCACTTTGCCGCTCGATCAGGGCAACCGTTTCAAAGTATGGAAAGACATGATGATCTCAAAGATACTCTCGGCATACGGCATTATCTTGGTAATGAATTTGTTTTTCCTGATTATTCCGCAAGTCAACAAGATGCAATTCTTTGAGAGTAACTTTGAAAATTCTGTCGTACATATTCTGTTCCTTATTGGCGGGGCTTTTGCGGTCACAAAGGCAAACCTTGTTATAGCCCAACTTATGGGCAGTCAGGCGTGCGGGCGCGAACTTGCGCAGATGATTTACAATATGCGTTCGGGCATTGCGTTCGCAAAATCGGCGTCGGGGATTGTCGGCAGAACGGTTGGCAGAGTGGTCGGCGGCTCTGACTATCTAAAAAACAGGAAGAAAGGACATGGCAGGATAGAGAGTGTGGGTATGGCTGCACATAGCGAGCGCAACCAACGCCCGATGACGGAAGAGGAAGATATGACGGACAAGCAAATGGCGACGCAGGCATTGGGTTCAGTTACTAGACTTGCCACTATGCCCGTAGGCGTCGTGAAAGACATGGTGCAGGGCGGCGTAATACAAGCGGGTAAGAACTTTATGCCGCGACTGAGAAACGTGGCAAAGGGTACGACTGTAACAAACAGAGCAGAAGTTAAGCCGAAAAAGCCGAATATTCAAACCACGCCCCCGGAGAACGATGAACAGGCGGAAGCGTCGAGCGATACCGCATCGACGAGGGGAGCGGAAGGCGGCAGCACAACGTTGAGACCAAAGGAGGGAAACGATGAGGATAATTCCGAAGAACACTAAAGTAAAAATGACTTTTTACAAGAGCGTGACGGTAGCGGATGTAGTTATCGGATTTATCGGGCTTGTGTTAATTGCTATTGCGTTATCGAGCAATCTTGCCTTTAAGTTCCTGATAGCCGGAGGCATTCTCGTTTTGTTTATTCCGTTATATATCACGTTCAACGAGGACAGGGTGTACAGACTTGTCGGCTATCTGTTTCGGTACTTGTTTGTTCGGAAAAAGTACAAAAAAGCAACCAAAGGGGAGGTAATAAAAAATGACGTAGAGGGCGTAGTACCATATGAACGTATTTGCAGCGGAGGCATAATCTCGCTGAAAGACATGCACTATGCGGGAATCATTGAAGTACAACCTGTCGATTTCCGTATGCTGAATGAGTTTTCGCAGAATGAACTGATAGATGGTGCGATATCGAAGGTGCTGAACAACGTGCCGGTCGGCTACGAGGCAGATATAGTCAAAGTAGAAAGGCCGCTTATTTTAGACAACTTCATCGGCGACGAATTGGAACGTATTGTCCGGCTCGGCGAAAGCAAAGAAAGGGGGGAATTAAGAAAAGAGGAATATGAACCGCGTGTCGATCTGATACAGGACAGGATAGCGCTTATTGACGAAATCAACAGTAGCAGACCTATCTTTTACAGCAGATATTATCTTGTGTTGCACGGCGGCAGCGAAAAAGAACTTTCGGCGAACATGCGCTATGCTGCCATTACGCTGCAAAGCTCCGGAATCAATGCCCATATTTTGAGCGATAAGGAATTGGCGGCATTTATCCGATATACCATTGATTACGATTTCGATGAACGTGTACTCGATAAGACAAAAAGGTATGGCTCATTTTTCGCTCCGAGTGAATTGAAGTTCGGATTAACGTCAACGCAACAGAACGGGAAAATTCTGACGCATTTCGTCATCAATAATTATCCGCTCCGTGTGGCAAACGGATGGGGTGAGGGTTTGTTTGATATGCCGCATACGAAAGTGGTTCTGAAAGCAAAGCCTGTCGAAAAGTTTAAGGCGTTGCGTCGGGTAGATAACGCGATTCTCGAAGTACAGACGCAGAACAGGCGCAACCGTGCAAGCGATGTAATCGAGAAAGACACGCATCTTGAGAGCTTGCAGGACTTGCTCGTCGGGATACAGAATGAAAACGATGTGCTGTTTGATGTCACGCTTATTATTACGGCGTATGATGAGAAAGGTAAAAATACGGTCAAGAAACAAGTCCGCCGCAGGCTGCGTGAAATGGGATTCGGGTTCAATGACATGCTCGGACGACAAATGGATACTTACCTTACGAGTCAGATTTGCATGACGGACAAAATTCATCTTTCCCGCGGAATACATACAAGCAGCCTTGCCGCGGTGTTTCCGTTCGTGAGCAACGCGATCGTGGACGAGAAAGGTCTTTTGATAGGTGAAAACAAATTACCTGTGTTTGTAGACTTTATGCGCAGAGATACGGAACACCTGTCATCAAATATGATCGTTCTTGGCAGGCCGGGAAGCGGGAAAAGTTATGCGTGCAAGAGTATCATAGCGCAGCTTGCAAGTTGCAATACAAGAGTGTTTATCCTCGATCCCGAAAGCGAGTACGGAAAACTTGCCAAAAGTATGGGCGGGAAAGTATTGGATGTATCAAGCGGAAAATTCGGTAAAATCAATCCGTTTCAGATTATACGAACGGAGGATGACGAAAATAAGGACGGCACGAGTAATGATTACTTTTCGCATTTACAATTTTTGGAAGAGTTTTATCGCGTAGTTCTGCCGGGAATCAACTCTGATTCTTTGGAACTTCTGAACAGACTTACACAGGAGCTGTTCAGTCGGGCTGGCATAACGCCTTATTCGGATCTGAACGGTATATCGGAAGAAGAATACCCGACCTTTGACGACCTCGGAAAGCTCATAGACGATAAGATAGAAAGCGAGACAGACGAATACAATCGCGGCTGTCTGAAAGTGCTGACGAACTACATTGCTAAATTCCGTACCGGGGGCCGATACAGCAATTTGTGGAACGGGCCGACGAGTTTTGCCCCGCGGGAAAATTTTATTGTATTTGATTTCCAAAAACTCTTGGCAAACAAAAACGGTGTTGTTGCAAACGGCCAGATGTTGCTCATTGTGAAATGGCTGGAGAACGAAGTCGTCAAAAACAAGGATTACAATACGAAAAACGGTGTATCGCGGAAACTTGTCGTCGCCGTTGACGAAGCCCATTTGTTTATCGACGAAAAGTACCCCGTTGCGCTCGATTTTATGGCGAGCCTCGCAAAGCGAATACGAAAATATGAGGGGATGCTCATCACAATTACGCAGAGCGTAAAAGATGTTGCAGGGACGCCGGAGATAGCAAGAAAAAGTCAGGCACTCATCGATGTATGTCAGTATTCCCTGATATTCAGTTTATCCCCGAACGATATGAGCGATTTGTGCGAACTTTACTCACACGCAGGGCAAATCAACGAGTCGGAGCAAGACTATATTATGCACAACAAGCGCGGTACGGCATTCTTTATTTCGTCACCGCAGAACAGAAGCAATATCGACATCGTAACAAGCGATTTCGCGGAAAATTTATTTTAATAAGAAAGGAGAGTAAAACATGGAAAAGAACAAGGTGGAGAACTACACGGAAGAACAGCGTGCGGAAATCAACGAAATTACCGAGCGGCAGTACAGAAAGATGCTTGCCGAGGGCAAATATAAAGACTTGCTCATCAAGTTCGGTCAGAACGGAAATTATTCGGTCAGTAACATGCTGTATCTGCTTTCACAGAATCCCGATATTACGGTCGTTAAAGGCATGAACGAGTGGGAGCGTGCCGGCAGACATATCAAGGAGGGCGCGAAAAGCATGGAAATCATGGCGCCCACCAAAGTCAAGTACAACGTCAAAGTTACGAATCCGGACGGCAGCCCCTAATTCGACGAGGACGGCGAACAGATTGTCAGGGAGAAAGAACGCACAGAGGGCTTTCATCCCAACTATGTGTTTGATATTTCGGATACGAAGGGCGCAGAGTATGTTCCGTATAAAATCGACAAGGTATCCGATGCGGAAAAGCGTGTTATTCTTGACGGCGTATTCAATGCGCTGTCCGGCAGAAGGTACAAGTATAAGTTCACCAACGAGTCGAAGTTCGCGGAGGGCGAAACATATCAAATTGATAAAGAGGAAAGAACGGTCAGATTGCGCAAGGGCATGAATAACACCACGACGGTGCTTACGGCAATCGAAGCGGCAAGCAGGGCGCTTTCGGATAATTTCAAGGGCAAAGAGTTCGAGGGAATGACCGGTGAAAACGCGGAAAAGGTTGAAAGCGCAAGTCGTTCTTGCATCCTTGCCGCCCATTTCGGGTTGGATACCAGCGGCTATAACTTTGACTTTATGAAAAATATGACCGAGGAACAGGCGGGAATGTTCCGCGAGAATCTCAGTTGCATTTGTTCGGGAACAAAACTTGTTATGGACAAGATTGCACGTTCTTTTTACCGTGATCAACAGGCGCGCGCAGATGCCGCGCCTGCGGTTGCGGACGATAATTTCGGATGGGATCCTTTTCGCCCCGCAAGCGAACATGACTCCGAAATGGAGTGCGCTTAAAAATATTCCGAAAGAAATGAGGGCTTTGCCGCAATGGGTGTGCTATAAGGCTGTTCCGAGAGATGGTCATTGGGGGAAAATTATTCAATCACTCGTTACGCGAGATGCCGCAAAGAGTAATTGTCCGTCCGATTGGACTGACTTTGAAACGGCTTTGGCATATGCGCAGTGTCATAATATGGACGGTGTAACGTTTGTTCTGACGGGCGGCATCGTATTTGTAGATTTGGATGAAATTGATGAAAAGACGCAAGAGGAACGAAAACAACTTTCCGAATTGTGTAAAAGATTGGACGGGACATATTGTGAATCGTCGGTGAGCGGGAGAGGGATACATTTCTTTTGTAAAGGAACGCTACCTGAAAACGCGAGAAAAAAGAATGAACGGCTTGGTTTGGAAATGTATGAAACCGGTCGATTTGCGTGTATGTCCGGGAATGTTATTGGCGGAGCGACCGGCTTGAAGGATTTGTCGGACAGAATCGGCGAGATAAACAGGCAGTATATCGGAGAACCGTATCGGGAGATCAGCATTGAACGTCGCCCTGCAACGGCATCGGATATGGAAATAATAGACGCAATCCGAAGTAGCAAGCAGGGCGCAAAGTTTGAAAGACTTTATGGTGGGGATTGGAGCGGCTACGAATCGCACAGTTCGGCGGATTTTGCGCTTTTGAAAATGCTTACGTTCTGGACGCAGGACGAAACACAGCTCGACAGTATATTCCGTTCAAGCGGACTTTACCGTCCGAAATGGGATAAGTGTAACGGATATTACGGGAAATACCAGATCGGCAATGCCTTGCGACTTACGACAGCAACAAGGAAAAACAGTATGGAGATGTAAAAATGGAGAAAATCAAAGTCATTGCAAAAGAGGTGGGGAAACCGGCAAGGCCTTATGAAATTGAAAATTCCTATAAGGCAATAAAAGATTTTGTCGGTGGGAACATTGAAACACACGACTACCCGTCTTTTGACGAAGTGATAATTTATTGTAATCGCGACTTGCAGCAAACAGACGTAACGATTGTGTTGGAAGAACATCAAGCATGTCTGTGTGGTAATTGCCTGATTGTCAAACAGGATATGGAATCTGACGGCGAGAGCGTTTCCTTTTCTGGTGAGGAAATGAGAATAATGCTGGACGATGTATCGAAACGAGAGATATGCCGAAAAGGATTAACGCGGGAAGATGTGATGCAGTGTTTCGGGAATTTTACGGAAATGGAAATGTAAAAGGAGAAGGGATAATGGAAGATTCGATGACAGTATCCGCAGACGGATACAATCTGCAAGTGTTCCGCGATGAATATGCCGAAAATCCGTGCGAGTGGGATAATCTCGGCAAAATGGTCTGCTGGCATAGGCGCTATAACCTCGGTGACAAACATGATTATGAATCGCCGCAGGATTTTTACGAAAGCGATGAATACTAAAATGCGCTTGTGATTTTGCCGGTCTATCTATATGAGCATTCCGGCATCACAATCTCTAATTCCGACTTCGGCGACCGTTGGGACAGCGGGCAGATTGGCTATATCTTTGTAACAAAGGATAAAGCGCAGGAAGAATACGGACTTCTAAACGAAACAACGACAGAACTGATTCGCGAGCGCCTTATGAGCGAAACAAAAATGTACGATCAGTATTTGCAGGGGGATTGTTATGCGTTTCGTATTACTGACGAAAATGGCGATGAAATCGACGGATGCGGCGGTTTTTTCGGGGATGACATAAGCGAAGTCTTGCGAGATATGCGCGACAACGTCAGTATTGAATTTGACGGATTATTCAAAAAAATGGAACACCATTCGTCTGCATATGCGGCAATGATGTGAGGGGGGAGAAGTGAAGGAACAGGATGTAGAAGAAGTACGCAAAAAGTTTTTTGCGCAGGTGCAAGAGGAATATGAGAATTTTCGATTCGGGCAGATCAGCGGCGGAATTGAGCGAGCTTATAAAAATTCGCTGAAGATTACATTTTACAAGGAAGTTTACCGCTACCTTATGGACGACGTGCTGCATGATGAGGAATATATCGAATTTTTGGGGGAACCTATTATTCAAAAACTATGGGATGTATTTGTTGTCAGCGAGTTGCCGAGGCAGACACGAGATTACCTTCGTCAGCTTGTAAAATTGTATCGTGAAAATAACGCAAGGGAGAAAATGGTTGCATGAGTTCACAGGCTGTAGGGTGCATGACCGTTGTACTCCCGGAAAGTAAGATACCGGAATTTGAAGCGTATTTTGATGAAGAAAATGAATTTGCTTTTAAGAATACGGAAATCTGGCTAAGGGAAGTGGTCGATGCGAGAATTGTCGGATTTCAGAAGCGCATATATGATATTTCATGCGGTTTAAGTCTGGAATCGTGCCTGATTGAACCGGAAGATAACGACATCAGGGACGTTTGCTATAATCTCAAACTGTTACATCTTGATATTGATGCGTTGAACGCTGAAGAACATTTTTCCGAAAATATCGTATTTGAAAACGGCACATGCCGTTATGCCGTGAAAGATTTATACGGCGAAGATTGCTCTTATGAAGTTAAAGGAAAGAACGAGGCGGAAATGTAGGGCGTATGTCGGATTTTGCGGTGTTTGAATGTACGGCTGTTTTGCCCAAAGAGAATGTATCCAAGTTCAAAACTCTTTTTTATCATGAGGGCAAAGACAGAAGAGAAAAAAATTTCGGGGTGGCTGCGAACTGGTCGGAAGAAGATATTGCAGATAATTTAACGCGAGTTACCTTCGATTGTCAGAATGGTCAGGGTATTTATTTCGGCTGGTATAAGACGGAAGTGGACGGCATGAACATGGAAGGGCATTGCCGGAAATTACAGGCTCACGGGCTGGTCGCCATCAACGAGTGGCAGTCGCCGAAAACGGCAGATGAGTATTGGCTCTATCTGCATGGGGAGATCATGATTATGTCGCAATGCGATCCTCATTCGTCAATGCAATTTGATGTACACAACGGAGTGGATTATGTGGCAAAACAAATCGAACAGAACCGGGCAATGGAGATGTAAATGAAAGAGGAAAAGCATGTGCAGGTTGGCAGCAAAGAAAGAATCGGTGATGTGTGGTATTTTTCTGCCAACACCTATAGCAATGGCGGCGGTTATGGTCTGATTTATAAGAACGGAGAGGTTTATTACGAACCGCAAAAATATCCGAAAGATGAAATAGTCTATATCCCTGAATACGGATTTCCCGAAAGAGAGTATGATCAGGTGCATGAGGGTGATTTGATTTCAAAATATACGCGGCAGGATTTGATAGACATTACTTGCAGCGAAACTCTTGCTTCGGAACTGTTTGATGAACTTACATGGCAGCACCCTGAGTCTTTGTGGAATGAATGGTGCAGCGATTCTGATAACAACGGCTATTGGATTGAGGCGCAGTGGGCATACGAAAAGGTATATCTGCCGGAGTTTGCAGCTGATGTTGACAGGCACGGGCAAGAGCCTGTATGTAGTGAGGAATTTCGGGATAATGAATGGGGAGATAAAGAGTGCAGGAGTTACTTTTTAAGGCGTTTAGTTGATATGGCACTTGTTAGCAAAGAAGATATGGACAAGATAATGAAAAATATGGAGGCGGAAATTGTATGAGCGGGAAATCGTATAAGGGAGTTGTAAGTGAAAATGTAGAAAAAGAGTATAAATCCTTCTTTGAAGATGAAATGAAAAAGTCGAAGGAAGAGATATTCTACGACAACTACAGGATTCATTTCTATGTGGAATTGAGAGACTTTCTCATGTCGGACAATGACCTTGATGACGAGTATTATGAAAAGCTGGCAAGCGAAAAGGACAGTTTATTGGCTTTATTGTACGACGACTTTTTGGACAAAGAATATTCCAGCATCAACAATTGGGAGGATACGACAGACTTTTTGGAGTCGTATTGCGAACGCTATTACGAAAACACCGATGTTGCGGGAGGGACAGAACTTGAATAAGACGATTTATTCGACGGATGCGGACGCGCTTGAGAAGTTGAAAGAACGACTTGAAGAACAAGAAAAGAAATATGCGGAGATGAAAAAGCTCAACAAGTATTTCCGCGAGAACTGTACGGTCAAAGGGTATCCGGGAATCGATGATGAAAAAGCGGCAAAAATTGATGAACGCATTTTCAATGCCTATTCGTGGTGTAAAGCACCATATCCGCAATATGAGATGCAGAGCATGTCACAAAAAATTCGCGCCACAAAAGAACGCATCAAGTCGCTTGAAACGGAGCAGACGCGCGAGGAAACGGAATATGACACGGATGGTCTTGGTTTTGATGTCGTTGAGAATAAAGAGATTGCCCGGTTGCAGATTATCTATCCGGGCGGCGGTCGCGTTGATAATGAAACATATAAGCGTTTGCGTGAAAACGGCTTTGTGTTTTCCCGTACAAATGGTGCTTTTCAAAGGCAACTCAACGAAAATTCACGCTATGCGGTAAGGAGATTTATCCAAAGTCAACGCAATGTTGTGGAACAAATGAGTACGAGAAAGGAAACGGAGGCGGAGATGTGATGGAACTGAAAGAATTTACAGTCGATGATTGCCTTCGCACCATGTACGAAACTCCGTCAGACGGGGCAAAGTCGAATGAAGGAAAGGTGTGCATCATTCCGCTTGAAAATCTTTCGGAAGAATATCGTAGGCCTGAGTATCAGTTTTTTCGTGTAAGTGGCGGTTTCGGTTGTATTCCGGGCGGAATAGGGCGCGCGTGTTACGGCAGATTTTGTATTGACGGAGAGCGGACAATGTGGCCAAAAGGAGATTTCCTCGGTGTTGCAAATGAAAGGGTGGAAAGAATCGCGGAAGAAATGGAAGCCGCGTGGAAAGACAGGACGGTTGAAAAGAACATGGAGATGTGAACGTGCTTACAAGGAAAGAGATAGAACAAAAAGGATTGCAAGAGGGCAAAGACTATATATATCTCGGAGATGTTCGTTACCGCGAGGGTGACAAATTTGAGCGAAACGGTAAGGAAGTCGGTGTTCGGAAAATTATTGATGATTACCACTTCATTGCGTCAAACGGAGAAAGCTGGCATACGGGTATGTTTTATGAGCAAGGCTGCTCCCACGGGCGAGATATGGTTCCGCTCGAATTTAACCTGCGTATGTTTGATAAGGCAGAGGAAAGGCTTAAAAACCATCAAATTTATCACACGGAAGTTTATGAAATGAAAGACGGGCGCATTGAACACAAGGGGACTTTGATTGCGCGATGTGATAGCCGTTATAATGATTTTCGTGCTGAATTGGGCGAGGAAATCTCACGGAGTTTTCTGTCGTTGGAGGCATCACTCGCTTTGATTTGCCCGGATTATGCGGAAGAATTGCGTTGCATTGTGCAGGAATGGGGTGTGACCGGTGAGGACAAGCAGGGTATATTGCTTGACGATGGGAACACGCATATCGTTTATGACGGTACAGAGTACATCCCGGTAGCCTGCGGAAAGACATCGGTGGATTTGCGTTCGGTTGCTGTTTTGAAGAAGATGTGTTCTCCTGCGCAGCAGTTTGTTTTTGTTCAGGATTTTGTAAAGCGAGAAAATGGCGAGTATTGCGGGGATATTATAGAGGAAACGGCAGATTTTCTCGATGCGGCGGAACTGTTTGAGGGGCTGACAGGCAGGAGAATCGAAGAAGCAACCCCGGCAAATTGTGCGATACAGAGCAAAGGTGAGGCGGAGATGTAAATGGTGTAAGCAATCAGCGCCCCGCAAAAAGCGAGGCGCTGTGGATACGCTAAATAAAGCGAAAGGGGATAATTTTTAGATTTTGCCCCAAAGGCAAAAGATCTTCGGCGTTGCAGATAATACCGCCTTCGGATACTTCGAGGGAGGGAAAGAAGGTAGAGAGCGTTCCGAAATGCTTTGCGTCTTTTACATTGGGAGAAGAGGTCTTTTTGATTTCTATCGGATATAATTTCCCGTCGCGGTAAAACAACAAGTCGACTTCCTGCCCGTCGGTATTGCGGAAGAAATACAAATCGGGTTCCTTGCCGGCGTTATAGTACGATTTCAGTATTTCGCTCACGATAAAGGTTTCATAAATACTGCCTGCCATTGCGCCGTTTGCAAGCGTCTCCGGTGTCAGCCAGCGGCAGAGATAGCAAACAAGGCCCGTGTCTGTAAAATATACTTTTGGCGTCTTGATGATGCGTTTATTGATGTTCAGGGAGAATGGCTGCAAAAGATAGATAATGTTGGACGCTTGCAGAATAGAGAGCCAGCGCTTTACCGTTTTGCTGTCAACGCCGACATCCCGTGCGAGAGAGGCGGCGTTCAACAACTCTCCCGTTCTGCTTGCAAGGGCGGTCATAAACTGTGTAAACGCGAGTGTATCGCCTACGGAGCCGAGCTGCTTGACGTCGCGTTCAATATAGGTATCTACATAGGCTGCATAGTATTGTTCCCAATCCATGTTTTTGTTCGAGTATAGTTCCGGCATGCTGCCGCGATGGATCCTTTCCCATAGATTTTGAATGGACGGAGCCATCTTCGGACGGCGTTCAAGGAGATAATCCGATGTGGGCAGAAAAGGACGGTCGAACGGATCTTCATAGATTTCCCTGTCGGAAAGTCCGAGCATATCGATAATGCCGATTCGCCCCGCAAGGCTTTCGCTTACACCTTTCATGAGTGCATATTTTTGTGAACCCGTAAGAATATACATTCCGGCCCTGCGGTCAGAGTCGATCATGTATTTCAGCACCGAAAAACATTCGGGTGCGCGCTGTACCTCGTCAATGATGAGCGGAGAGCCGTGCAGTTTGAAAAACTCAACGGGATCTTGTCTTAAACTCAATAGCTGCAGCGGGTTATCCAGCGTGACGTTCGGAATGTTTTTGAATCTGTTGATAAGAAGCGTACTTTTCCCGACCTGCCGCGGCCCTGTAATCAGAACGGCGGGGAAAGCCGCAAAAGATTTTTCGATTGTCTTTTCTATGTGCCTTGCAATGTACATAACTCACCTCATATTTCCGTTAATTTGGAATACAACTCCATTATATCGGATAAATATGTGTTTGTCAAGAGAAATATGGATTTGACTGCTGAACGATTGTTGCAAATAATGTCGAAGGAGAAAAAGATGAAAAGAAATAAAATGGGCAATCTGCTTTCCATTGCGGGTGATGATGCGGAAGATATAAAGCAGTTTATCGACTCTTTTTTATCGCAAGATTCGGAAAGCGATGATCCGGAAGAGAAATGCGTAGATTTTTGCAAGATAATTGCCGTAGCGGATCCCGAAGATGAGGAGGAATGTTTGCGAGAGTGGGGAGTGAAACAAAATGCCTCGAATACTTCAGTTATCTACGAAGGCGAAGGACAACCGCCGGCAATCGCGCATTTGATATTTTTTGATTCGGAGGAAGTTGTTCCCGCTATTGTAAGAGCTTTGGCGAATAAACGTCCCGACCTGTATTTCTGTTATGAGTTTTGTGACGAGGATGCACAGTATGCGGGAGAGCTTATTATTGAGGGCGGATATGAACATGGCGAACTGTATGAACCGCGCGGTGAAGATGCGATTGTTTTGTTTCATGAGATTTGGGGGCGATACGATGCTTTTGTAAAGGATGAGAAAACCGGCAGGTATGTTCTGGCTGATGAAACGGAAAGACAACTTGAAATGGGATGAGAGATTTGGAAAATGAGGGGAGAAGAAGCAAGGGAAAGGATACGGCGAATTTTTGAAAACGGGCCTCGGCTTGCGGGGTTCTATTCTTTTGCAATCAATAATCCGCATTTGTCGTTCTGGAATGCCGTACAGATATATTCGGCAAATCCGAATGTGACGGTCTGTAAATCGTTTGATGACTGGCACGAACAAGATAATCGCAGAATCAAACGCGGCGAACACGGCATTGTCTATTACGACGAAGATAATCCGTGGCGCAAACGCCACGTATTCGACATATCACAGACATATGGGAAAGAAAGATACCGCGGCGTACAACATAGGATGCGGGAGAAAATGCTCGCGGACTGTATCAACGGTCAGAATATCTTTGCCGGTATATCGCAAGAAGAAGAAAGTCCGGTCAAGACGGCTGTCAGAAGATATTGTCAGGAGCATTATCTGAATAGTGAGGGCACCGAAGAATATGATGAACAATATCTTTCTTGCCTTACAGAGGGTGTAACGCGGTGTATTTGTGTTTTTACCGGAAATGCTTATGAAGATGTCAGAGCATTGTCGTTTGATGAAGATATAAATTTTCGGCTTTGCGTGGAAGTGTTTGATCTTGTCGAAGGCTTACAGGATGCGGTAATTGAAAGTGAGCAACGCCGTGAAGAAGCAAAAAAAGAACGTGAGCGAAAGAAGGTAGCTCGTCAGACATTTAATGAAGAAGGAGATTTACTCAATGAATGGCCGCAGTATTCGCAACTCTCATTATGGGACATTGCGGAAGGAATTTCTGAAAACAGAATTCCCGATGCAATATCAGATTCTGTTAATGACGGGCGGATTGTCCGCGCATTTGAAGAAAACAGAGAAAGCAGCACAGGCGCTCAAACGCCGATTGACAGCGGAAGTGCTTTCGGACAACTTGTCCTCGAATTACCTGAAGAATTTGCAGGACAATCGGATGGCGGAAATGGAAATCGAGAGGACTATATTGGAGGAAATCGTGTACCAGCCGCTCGAAACTACCGACTGACAGAGGAAAACTTCCACTATGCAACGGGAGCAAAGACACGCTATCGTCAAAATATCGACGCCATAAAAGTAATGCTGCGTTTGCGCAGCGAAGGTAAACAGGCGAGCGACGAAGAAAAGGCAACTCTCTCCAAATATGTCGGGTGGGGCGGTCTTGCTTATGCGTTCGATCCGGAAAAACCCGAATGGGCAAAAGAATATGCGGAATTGAACAAACTTCTCGATCCCGAAGAATACCGCCTTGCAAAAGAGTCTGTTTTGTCAGCGCATTATACTCCGAAAACAATCATAGACGGAATTTACAGCGGATTAAGTCGAATGGGTTTTACAAAGGGCAAAATTCTTGAACCTGCGATGGGTATAGGCAATTTTATCGGTTTATTGCCCGAAACATTCGATCCGAAAGAAACCTACGGCGTAGAGATAGACTCTTTGACAGGCAGCATTGCAAAACTTCTGTATCCGCAGACAAAAGTAAAGATTCAGGGATTTGAAGAAACAAACTTTGCAAACAATTCGTTTGATGCGGTAATAACCAACGTGCCGTTTGGTTCGTTCAAAGTATATGATAAGGAATACGACCGCCTCGGCTTTTACATTCATAACTACTTTCTTGCAAAATCTTTGGATAAGATTCGTCCGGGCGGCATCATTGCGGCGATCACGACCAAAGGCACATTGGACAAAGCCGATACGTCCGTAAGACAGTACATAGCAAACAGAGCAAAACTTCTCGGCGCAATACGCTTGCCGAATACTGCTTTCAAAACAAGTGCGGGAACGGAAGTAACGGCGGATATATTATTCTTTCAAAAGCGAGATAAAATCGTTGAAAAGTCGAAAGACAGTTGGATAAATGTCGGCACGGATGAAAACGGGGTGCCGGTCAATCAATATTTTATTGAACATCCGGAAATGCTGCTTGGTACAATGGTACAGCACAAGTCAATGTACGGCCGCGACGATGAGACTGAATTGCTGCCGGACGAACGCGAACTCGGACAGGCTATTGCTGAGGCCGTTACAAATCTGCCGGAGAACATTTACGACGCGAGTAAAGCGGTTCCCGTGGGAAAGACGGTGGCAGAGGCAGAAATAGAAATCGACGAGGAACACAAGGACTTAAAAAATTTCTGCTATGTCTTTGTCGGCGATACGTTGTACCAGCGAGAGGGAGACCGTTTGCGTGCGCGCGACATAGCGAAAACGAACATTGAGCGCATGCGCGCCCTGATCGGCCTGCGCGAACAAGTGCACCGTTTTGAATGTACAGCTCGATAATTGTTCTGATGAGGTTTTGCGGCGGGAACAGTCTGTTCTGAACAGCAGATACGATTCTTTCGTTCGCAAATACGGTATCGTCAATTCGAGGACAAACAGAGGATTGTTCCGTGAAGATGCAGATTTTGCTTTGCTTATCTCCATTGAGGATGTGGACGAAAAATCTGGTACGGCAAAGAAAACGGATGTGTTTTCTAAACGCACGATTAAACCATATGAAAAAATTACCCACTGCGAAAGCGCTTTGCAGGCCCTGTACGTTTGCAAAAGTGAAAAAGGACAAATTGATCTGAAATATATAGAGCAGTTGACGGGAAAAAGATATGATGTAATCGTTTCCGAACTTGAGGGAAAAATCTACCGGAACCCTGAAAAAAGTTTGTTGGACGAGGGTGATCCCTATCTTGGATGGGAAGATGCTTCTGTATATTTGTCGGGGAATGTCCGAAAAAAATTAGAGGCTGCGGAACAGGCGGCGGAAACAGACGAACGGTATCGAAAAAATGTCGAGGCTTTACGCGAAGTTCAGCCGGCTCCTCTCACGGCAAATCAAATCAGTGCGCGTATCGGGGCAAACTGGATTGACGAAAAATATTATAAACAATTCATCTGTGAGTTGCTTGAGGTCAACAGCTATCAGGCGGACAGCGTAACTGTCGGATATAGTGCCATTACGGGTGAATGGAGCGTCGGTCGCGATACATATTTGCGGTACAATTTGAACGCCAACTCAGTGTTCGGCACAAAACGTATGGATGCGTTCGTATTGTTTGAGAGGTGTCTGAATTCACAGACGCCAACTATTACGGATGAAGTAGAGGATGCGGACGGAAAGAAAAAGCGTGTCGTGAATAAGCAGGAAACGATAGCCGTCCGTGAACGGCAAAAGAAGTTGCAGACCGCTTTCAAAAAATGGATATTTGATGAGCCGCATCGTCGTGAGTATCTTGTCAGTAAGTACAATCAGATATATAACACGACGGTCGTTCCGACGTTTGACGGCAGTTATCTGCAGTTTCCGGGAATGAATCCGGAGATAACGCTCAAAGACTATCAGAAAGATGCAGTTGCTCGAATTTTGCAGGGTGGAAATACGCTCTTGCATCATGTTGTCGGGGCAGGAAAGACGTTTGAAATGGCAGCCGCTTGCATGAAAATGCGTGAAATAGGGATTGCGCAAAAGCCCATAATTGTCGTACCGAATCATCTTGTTGTGCAGTGGGCAAATGAGTTCAGAACCTTGTACCCGACGGCAAACCTCTTAATGGCGACAAAAAAGGATTTTGAAAAAACGAGCCGAAAGCGCTTTGTCGCAAAGGTTGCAACGGGGGATTGGGATGCCGTTATTATTGCGATGTCAAGTTTTGAGAAAGTACCTATTTCAAATGAGAGGCAGAAAGAACGATTGTCAAGCGAAATCGAAGCCATTGAAACAGCTATTGTGGAGGCAAAAAGAGACCGAGGGGAACGTATTCAGGTAAAAGACTTGGAACGCACATTGAAGAATAAGCGAGCACAGCTTGAGAAACTTCTGAATGCAAACAAGAAAGATGATTTGTTGCAGTTCGAACAGTTAGGCGTAGATGCTCTTTTTGTCGATGAGGCGCACAAGTACAAAAATAAGTTCATATTTACGAAGATGAACAATGTGGCAGGCATCAGCAGGGCAATGTCGCAACGCGCGACAGATATGGATTTGAAATGCGAGTATATCGGAGAACTTCGCGGGGGAGATCGCGGCGTTACGTTTGCAACGGGAACACCTATCAGCAATTCGCTTGTTGAAATGTACACGATGCAGTCCTATCTGTAACGCAGGGAGCTGAAGAATCTGAATCTGCATTTTTTTGATGCGTGGGCATCTATGTTTACGGAGACTGTTACGGGTCTTGAGCTTGCGCCGAGCGGACAGGGGTACAGAACACGAACGCGAGTGGCGAAGTTTACGAATTTACCGGAACTTCTTAAAATGTATCGCAGTTTTGCCGACGTTAAAACGGCAGATATGCTTAATCTTCCCGTACCAAATGCTGAAAAATCGTTGATAAAGTGTGAACCGTCGAAGATATACTTCGCTTAAACGATGAAATCGTAGAGCGTTCAGAGCTGATTGCTGCGGGTTCTGTCAATCCTCGTATCGACAATATGCTCTGTGTTACGCATGACGGTAAGATGATTGCTCTCGATCCGCGTTGCTATGATATGTCTATTCCGGATGATCCCGCAAATAAGGTAAATCAATGCGTTGGGAATGTCTATAAAATATGGTCGGAGAGCAAGGACGAAAGAAGTACGCAAATTATCTTCTGTGATATGTCTGTGCCAAAAAAAGAATATGAGGATTACGATCCGCTGAAAGACTTTGACGTGTACAATGACATCAAGCGGAAACTTGTAACGCTTGGTGTTCCTGCGGAAGAAGTTGCGTATATTCACAGTGCAAAGACCGACCAGCAGAAACAGGATATGTTTGATAGGGTGCGCCGGGGCGAAATCCGCATATTGATAGGTTCGACGGAAAAGTGTGGGGCAGGTACAAACATACAAAACAAACTGATAGCGTTTCATCATCTCGATACGCCTTTCCGTCCGAGTGATTTGGAACAGCGCGAAGGGCGTATCGTCCGACAGGGCAATGAAAACGAAACGGTTTGGCTTTATACTTATGTAACGGAAAAGACGTTTGACTCATATTCTTATCAGATACTTGAAACGAAACAGCGGTTTATTTCGCAGATAAATCATGGCGATTATACTGTACGCGAGGCAGAGGATATAGACGACACTACGTTGAACTATGCGCAGATTAAGGCTATTACTTCCGGTAATCCGAAAATCATGCGGAAAATGGAAATCGAACAAAGGCTCGGTCAGTTGAGTTCGCTGGAGAATGATTACAGGAATAATCGCTACCGGTATCAGGAAATTATCCTGCATACGCCGAAGCAGCTTGAAGATTTTATTCGGCGGAAAGAAAATCTGAAACGGGATATAGAATTGCGTGACGCTCATAAAGACGACCTGATTCAAATCGGGAAGCAAAAGTTTGCCGAACGTAAAGATGCAGGTGAATTGTTAGTCCGTGTCTTGAAGTCGCAGCAATATGTCGGGAAAACAATCGGTATGTTCCGCGGGTTCAGATTGGTGGCAATGGAAAACGGGCTTTATATGTCAAATGTAAAACTTGTCGGGGCAAACGAATATAAGGTTGGCATCGGTGACAGTGGAATAGGGGCAATCACTCGATTGGAGAACGAAACGGACGGCTTTGAAAAGTCAATCAGTTCTACAGAAAAAGAAAGAGCGGATGAAGAGGCAAAACTTGAACAGGCAAAAATAGAGGTGGAAAAGCCGTTTGAGTATGCAGAAGAAGTCGAAAGCCTGCAAGCAGAACTCTCGGCGATTGATGCCGAACTGGATTTGAACAAAGAAGAAGCTCCGATTGTGTTGGATAATGAGGCAGAACCGGAAAAGGCAGAAATAGAGGTGTTGGACGAAACATAGGAGGAAGTAGAAATTGTTTAACGAGACAGGATAAAACTAACGGTTGCCTTTCGGCAACCGCAGAAGAGTAGATGAGAAAATGATAGAAGTTAATTTTTCAAATAGTCATTTAATCTTTCAGACAGCCGATCGGAATGACAAACACACCGTCCGGACGCTTATATCCGTATTCTGTTCCTGTAATAACGATTTTCAGGTCGGGAAGTCGTAACGGGCACTGTTTTTCTTTTTGATTGTATTGGTTGATGAGCCGTTCAATTTCAAGTAAATGTTTCGCAGCGTCTTCAATCTGTTTTGCACCGAGTTTGAATTCGATAAGAGCATATCTGCCGTCGTTCAGGCGGAGAACCCCGTCGGCCTCCAAGCCATAACGGTCGCGGTAATAGCACATATCGCCATCGAAAGCAGACGAGTAGATTTTTAGATCGCGGATGCACAGAGATTCAAACAGAAACCCCAGCGTTTTGAAATCGGTATTAAAGTATTGCGGAGACAAACCTAAAGCCGCGACAGCGATGGAGGGATCGATTAGATTGCGCTTTTTAGAAGAGCGAATTGCCGTTTTGGAGCGAATAGCGGGACACCAAGCGTCGATATCTTCTATGATAAAGAGTTTTTCCAACGCTTGAATATAGTCGTGAAAAGTAGTTTGGCCTATATCAAAATTGCTCTTTACATCGCCCAAAATCGTATTAGTTTCCGCAAGCGTACAGAGATTGCGACTATAAGAACGTAAAATTTCCTGTGCCCAGCGTGGATTGCGTTTTGTATTGTCTATGTTACTGATGTCGGTAGAGTAGGTTTGTCTGTACAGGTCTTTGGCAACTTCCAATTTTGCGCGGTCAGTTTTGTTAGACAGACTGTGCGGCCAACCGCCGCGGCAAATGGCAAAAATGAGACCATCGATAGACAGTTTAGAAATGCAACCGTCAAAATGTTCTGGATGATTGAAAAGTTCCGAAAGCGATACAGTCCCGTTGGACTCTTCGCTTTCATAGAGACTCATGGGATACATTTTTAGTTTGCTGATACGAAGTGTTCCCGTGTGAGGGGTATCTACCTCCTTTGAGGAAGAGCCCGTGAGGATATACAGCCCGTTTTCTCCGAGGTCATCTACAGATTTTCGGATGGCACCCCACAGCTTCGGCGCATCCTGCCATTCATCAAAAAGGCGAGGCTTATCCCCGATAAGAAGTTTGGATGGCGCAGTTTCAGCGACGGCGAGCAGATTTTCTCGCTGTTCCTCATCTTGAAATTCAACAAAGCTCTTAGCTTTTTGTTTTGCAGACGTGGTTTTCCCGCAGCCTTTGGGCCCAACGATCAGAGTTGCACCGAATGCTTCCATTTTTAAGTCGAGTTCATCATCGATAATTCGCTTCTTATATTCCATACCGTACCTCTATTGATATTATAGCAGCAAAAGTTAGGAATGTAAAGAGAAACGAAGAGATTTGCGACATTTTGACGAAGTAATTTGTGGCATTTTACCGAAGAGATTTGCGGTAATTTGTCGAAAGTATTTGCGCTGATTTCTTTAGGTAACCTATGGTCGGGCAATACCGATTTCAGGGAAATAATGTAGGGATAATTGAAAATATAAATTGTATCGTTTTTGAAGGCACCTTTGAGACAAAAATTTTGGGACAAAAATATAAATTATAGGAGAGAAATCAATGAGAAAAATAAAGATAGACCATCAGTATATTGCATATTTGCTTTTAGAGATGTTGTACAAAGAAGGAAAAGTCAACAAGGATACGTATGATGCGGTTATGGCGGAAAAAGAACGGTATTTGCGTATGGTGAAGGCCGGCGAAAATAATCCGTCAAAATATAGGATATCGAAACCTTCTGAGATTTTTGATGAGCTTGATCTGAATATCGGTGCAATATCGGATTCGTTCGATGAAGCAGAAGATTTAGCTGATGTAGTGGAGGAACGGAGAACAAGTCGTGAAATCGAAGCGGCATAAAAATTGTTAGGTTCAATATTGCTATATATTATTGACAAGTACGCAAAGATGAGGTATAATATCAGTACAATTTGAATAACAGTTCAATGATCGGCTAACTACAAAATCCGCTTGCTGTTAAATTCATGAGAATCATGGAGGCAGAATATGCAAGAACGTGCGATTTTGCTGTTGCGATCGGAGACGGGTAAACACGAGGACTTCGCGCAACAGCGTGAGGTCTTTTTTAATATGTATGGCAACAGGAATATTCAGATTGTTATGACAATAAATTCCGTTGGCAAGAAATTATATGAACCAGAGGACACGATAGGTTTGGGAACAATTCGACGCCACGCTGTATGGAAAGACTACGAAGTACTGTTTGTTCCTTCAATCAATGCGTTTGGGAAAACTCCCGTTGAAATCACGGCAGAAATTGTGTTTTTGGAATCGAACGGGGTAAGGGTATATTCGATAAGTGAAGGTATAATTTCTTCAAAGGATTTGCCGTTGCTGTTTAGAAAACAATTCAGAATTGTTAAATAGAATAAATCATAATCCGTTGGCTAACATGGAGGGTTTGATATGCGAAATGCAATCAGGCCCTCCTTTTTATTTTTGAAGGAGGTTTTCGATGGAACAGAACAATATGAAATGCACAGGAAACATTGGTGCAAAACAGTGCGGCAGACTTATGCGGTATAGCATGCAGTTGATTATGTTGCAAAAATTATTGCGTTACAAGTTGTTGAGCGAAAGAGAGTACATCGCTGTTAAAGAAAGGCTGATGAAAGGTTACGGGATTGTTTCTGATTTTACAGCTTAGAAAACTTGACCGTATAAAATATAATAGCTGCATAGCAAAGGAGTAAGAACATGGAAGTTTCTGGTACTAACAAACTAATATTGCCCAAAGATATTATTTTGGCAGACAGAGAAAGGGAAAGGACAATTGTTTATTATGGCCGAGTTTCAACGGAACATGAAGCGCAGTTGTCTGCTCTTGAAAATCAGTTGCAATGGTATGACGATCAATCGAAGTATCATCCGAATTGGAAAGTTTTGCGAAAGTATATTGACGAGGGAATAACCGGTACACAAGCCAAAAAGCGCCCGGCGTTTTTGAAAATGTTGGAAGATGCAAAAAACGGGCAATTTGACCTTATTGTTACAAGAGAGGTTTGCCGCTTTGCAAGAAACACAGTCGATACGCTTGTTACAACGCGCGAATTGAAAAAAATCGGCGTTGAGGTGTACTTTGTAGAGGATAATATCTGGACAATGGACGGTGATGGTGAACTTCGTTTGACAATTATGGCTACGTTGGCGCAGGAGGAGAGTAGAAAAACATCTGAGCGCGTTCGTGCCGGGCAGAAAATCAGTAGAGATAATGGCGTTTTATATGGGAACGGTAATATTCTTGGATATGACCGTGTTGGTGATACATATGTCATCAACGAAGAACAGGCCGAAACTGTCCGCTTGATTTACAATTTATATTCGCAAGGGCTTGACTTTAAGAAAATAATCAACGAGTTGGTGTCACAGCATAGAAAAGATAGTTATGGCCTTGTACGCTGGGAATGCACAAAAATTTCGCGTATTCTACATAATGCTACATATAAAGGTTATATGGGATACTTAAAATCTTTTCGGAATAATTATTTGGAGCAAAAGTCCATTATTAACAGAGATGAAAGCACACATTTATATATAAAGGGGAATTTCGAACCGATTGTATCTGAAGAACTTTGGGAGAAGTGTAGGCAAATACGAGAGTCGAAAGCAATGAAAATTAAAAGCTACGGCGGGAAAGAACGAGTTGTTGGTTTCAAACCCAGCAATGATATCTGGGTAAAGAAAATGAAATGTCGTTGCGGTTCTTCTTTCAGGAGATGCAAGTGGCATAAAAATAAAAGTGGCGAACTCATTTACGGCTATCAATGCTATAACCAATTAAATAACGGTTCAAAGAAAATTCGTGAAAGCGCAGGCATATCGACCGAGGGGTATTGCGATATGGGTACAATCGGCGACTGGAAAATTGATATGATGGCGCAAAAGATTTTTCAAGGTTTGTGCGGAGAACAAAGAGAGTGTATAAATCGCTCTTATTCAATTTACGAAAACAACTTCAAAGCAAAGGGGAACAGCTCAAATAATCAAAAAGAAGTTTTGTTGTCAAAAATCGAAAAATCAAAAGTTAAGTTGAATAACTTGACCAATATGCGTATGGAAGGCGAGATTTCAAAGGAGGAGTATCAAGAATGCAGGCAAAAAGTTACTGACGAAATAGCTACTTTTCAAAAGAAACTGAAGGCACTGGTCGAAGAAAAGAAAGAGCCGGATCCCGCCGTCATTAAGATGTCTCTCGATGAATTCGCAGCAATTTTGATAGAAAAAATTGATTTCAATGCGCCTATAATTGATAGGGGTATTATAGAGCAATTTGTAGAAAAGATTGTTCCGCGAAACACATTGGAATTCGATTGGCATTTAAATTTGATTCCTCATATCTTCGAAGATGATTTATCAACAGGATATAACGAAGTGTGGACTTTTGTTATAAATTTCGATGAGGCAGAAAAATACAGAAAATTGAGAGGAGGGTTTTTAAGAAAAAACCAATGGCGAGATTTGACTGTACATGTTTTTGTGTGAAAGAAAGGGGACGGGGTGACCGTCCCCTTTAGGTTAATTCTGCTTGCAATTTTAGTAATGATATGATATTATATTACCAACAAAGTAATATGTCGGCAAGGGCGAACATCGCACATCCGAGGGGCAACTAATAGTGTTGTAATATTAACACAACTACTATATATAGTATATAGCGGCTCGTTTTGCTATAATATAAGTTGCAATTCTTCGGAAAAATGAACTGTTTGCAAGAAGGTAAAAAAGGCTGTTTCCATATAAGTTGAACACTTCTTTTATCGGCTGAAATTATGGAACTGAAAAAATTTTTTTGCATAGACTATTTGCCCTTCAAAGCAACACCTTTGTACAGGCTAATATCCGTAATCCGAGGGGCTAAGATGTAGCGCCAAAAAGCGGTAAAAATTCAATTTTTAATTAAAAAACAACGTTTTTGTAGTCATTCTTTTCGGAGAGTGACTACTTTTTTTCTCTTCAAAATCTCTTGTCAGGTCAAAAATCGGTCGAAAAAACGGGGTGGTTCCTCAAATTGAACACTTTTCTGTATCAACCGCTATGGGTAAAAAAGGGCGATAGAGTAGGCGTTGCCCACTCAATCACTAATTGTTTTAAGCCAAAATCAGTTTGATAAATCCATCTAAATTTTCTCGTTCGTAGGGAAAACTACGACTTCAAAAATTTATCCGTCTTTCTCTTTCTGCTTTTGTCTTAAAACTGCGTTGCACCTTTTATATAATTACTTTTCGCAAAATAAAAGCGAAAAGCTCTAAAAGGAATTATTGGTTGGGCGTGCAACGCCTAAGGAGAAAATAATGTCAAAATATAAATTAATCATTGAATATTACCAAAAAGGCAACAATAACAGCCAAATCGCTACCCTTTGCAGTTGTTCTCGCACGACTGTATGGACTGTTCTAAAAAGAATAAAGCGTTAGGAATTGAAGTTTACGTGCTGAATGATATGAGCGAAGAAGAAATCTCTTCCTTATTGTTTCCCGAAAGAGCGAAAGCAGGGGACGGATATCTGATTCACGATTTTAAGTGGGAAGAGTTTCAAATGGTAAAACATCGTTCTTCAATCAGGCTCTGTTGGCGTAGATATTGCAAACGTGCCGCAAAACAAAACCTGACGGCGTATAGTTGTAAAGTTTTATAATCTTATATAATGCTTATCGAAAACCGAAGATAGAAGCCTGCGACCCCAACGATAAGATTCGCAACAAGCTAAAAGATTTTAACTTTCTATTGTCGTGTTGTCCGCATGGTAGTATAAATTATGAAGTAATTAAAATCCAAAAAGAAGAGTGGTTAAAATCGTTAAAATTAGAAGAAGATAAAATCTTGGACGACGAGGAGTGAAATTTGCATTACACTGAAATATACCCGTTCAGGTATAATACACGCCTAACACTTAAAAATAACCCCGAAAGGGTATAAAATAAAATTTTAACCAAATAAGCGCAAAACCCCCAAATAAAGCAGTGTTTTACGTCAAAAGGGTTAAATAATCAAGGATTCTATTACGTATAGCATAATAATTACTCAAATTACGCAAAAACCGTTGACATTTATTCGTAATTCGAGTAAAATAAGTATAACAAGATAAGGAAACGATAGTAATGGAAGATTTTTATTTAAGTCAAGCCCTATTCCGCACACAAGAAATTTTAGATAACTTTACCAACGAGAGAAGTATGCAAGTCAAATTAAAGGCGTTGACGGAAAATGGGCGTATTGAAAAAATAAAAAACGGATTATATGCGACGGTCAATTCATTGACGGGCGATATTTTTGCGAGCCGTTTTGAAATAGCTTCTGCGCTTTTTGAAAATGCTTGCGTTGCATATCACTCTGCGTTAGAGTTTCACGGGCTTGGAAATCAAATGTTCTCAGAAGTGCAAGTTTTTACCGAGAAACGCTATAATCCTTTTATTTATAACGGGCTAGAATATAAATTCTTTTTATATACCGCAAAAGGCGGAATAATGCGATTAGAGCAAAATGCGGAAATCGTTGTTACGGATTTGGAAAGGACGGTAGTGGACTGTATCGACCGCATTGACCTTGCAGGCGGACTAGAAGAACTCGTTACGGCACTAAACGGTATCACACATCTTGACGAGCAAGCATTATTATCCTATTTGAAAGAGTATAACAAGAAATTCGTTTATAAAAAAGCGGGCTTTTTGCTTTCTTTATTGAAGAAAGACCTTTTATCTCAAAACTTCTTCGATATATGCAAGAAAAATTGTTCTATAAAATTAGAAGACATAAGCGAAAACAAAAAGATGCCGAGAAAAACGGATAAGTATTGGGGACTTATGTATCCCGAAAAACTTATAAACACGGAGAACTGATATGATAAACCTATCGCAAAAAAACGTAGTTAAAATGGCGAAAGAAACGAACTTTATCAAAGATAACGTTGAAAAGGTTATGCGCCTTGCGGATATTTTGGAGTTTGTGTTCACGTCTAAATGGAAAGATAAACTTGTGCTTAAAGGCGGAACGGCTATCAATTTGTTTTATCGTGAACTTCCAAGACTTTCAGTCGATATAGATTTAGACTATATTGGCGATACGAAAGAAGAAATGGAAAAAGATAAGGAAGAATTGTGGCACTTCTTGCAAATGGCCTTATTCCAAAAGAATTATTCGCTTTCGCCACAAAGTAAACGATACTTCGCCTTAGATTCTGCCGTTTTTCAATATATAAATAACGCAGGCAATCGCGATAATATTAAAATAGAAATGAATTATCTTGATAGAAAGCACGTTCTTCCACTCTGCGATAAACCTATTAAAACTCCCGTTGCTGAAAGCGAAGTAAACGTAAAAGTTTTAAGTGCTTGCGAGTTATATGGAAGCAAACTTGCGGCTTTAATCGGACGTTGCAAGCCAAGGGATATATACGACGTTAATGTGCTTATTGAAAGCGATATGATAGAAGATAATGAAATGCTTAAAAAATGCACTATCTTTTATAACTGTATCGGTGGAGATTCTAATATTTGCGACGTTTCACTTGATATTTTAGACGGGGTTACGGATAGAGATATCAATAGACAACTCAAACCTATGCTTAACAAAAACGACCATTTCAAAAAGGATACGGTAGTCGCTTCAATAAAAGAATACTTGCAAGACTTACTCGTGCTTAGCGATAGCGAAAAAGAATTTGTTAAAGAGTTTGCTAATAAGAACTATCGCCCTGAACTTTTATTTGAAGATAAGGAAATTTTAGAGCGTATCTCCGCGCATCCAATGGCATTATGGCGCGTTAGAGAAAATTAAAAAACTTTTATAAATATGACGATAATTGTCATATTTATTGTGCTAAAATCAAAGTGATTTTAGCAAATAAGGAGAAAGTCTTATTATGAGTCGTTGTTTATATAGCAGCAGTTTTGAGAATTTCATTAACTCTGATGAAAATTCAATATTTGGCGCGTTATGTAATAATTATCACGGTGATGCTCTCACAACCACAAGAGAAGCATGGAAGTCAGAAATATCTATTATTAAGGGCGTTTTGTCAAAATATGCAGATAAAAACGGACAAGTTATATTTGAATATGATATTCCACGTCTTGGTAAGAGAATAGACGTTGTGTTGCTTCTTAATGGAATCGTTTTTTGCGTTGAATTTAAGGTTGGAGAATCAAGAATTTTAGAGTCAGATATTGACCAAGTTCTTGATTATGCGCTTGATTTGAAAAACTTCCATAAATTCAGTCAAGACAACCTCATTGTTCCTATCTTAGTTGCAACAAATTATCGTAATTCCTCTACAGATATTACCATGTCTGTTTATGATGATAGGGTAGTAAATCCACTTGTTACAGGAGCAAATGGTGTTTCTAATTTAATATCAAAGGTGTTAGAAAAGTACCCAAATGAGCCGGAAGTTAATCCAGATTGGATCATTAGTCCGTATGCGCCTACGCCTACAATTATTGAAGCTGCTAAAACTCTTTATGAAAGTCATTCCGTAGAAGATATTACAAGGCACGAAGCGGATAAGGTTTCTACGGATGCAACGATTTCTTATATCCTTGACGTAATACAAAAGAGCAAAGTCAATAGAGAAAAAAGTATTTGTTTTGTAACAGGTGTTCCCGGTGCAGGAAAAACTCTTGTTGGGCTTGACGTTGCCGTTAGACAAACTTATCAAGGACAGGATAAGCCCATTGAAGACGAAGGTGCAGTTTACCTTTCGGGAAACGGTCCGTTGGTTGCAGTACTGACGGAAGCGCTTGCAAAAGACAATTATCAAAAATGCCGTGATAGAAATGAAAGTAAAAAACTCTCAGATTCGCGTAGAGAAGTGGGAAAATTTATTCAAATAATCCACCGTTATCGCGATAATATGCTTGCAAAAATCAAGAATCCTGTTGAAAATGGTGTTTTAGAGATAGACGCAGAGAAAGCGGTAAAACTTGCAGAATCCGGATATGGCGAGGTTGAGCACGTTGCAATTTTTGACGAGGCGCAACGTTCTTGGACGCATAAAAGACTTGCTGACTATTTAAAGAGAGGCGGAACTTATGGTAATAAACTTAAAGTTCCTAATTTCCCGATGTCTGAGGCAGCGTTTTTGATTTGGTCGCTTGACCAACGTGAAGACTGGGCAACGATTATATGCCTTGTCGGTGGCGGTCAAGAAATTAATACCGGTGAAGCCGGTATATCCGAATGGATAAATGCGCTTAATGAAAAATTCCCGCATTGGAACGTTTATATTTCATCAAAATTAACAGAAGCAGAATACGCCGAAGGCAAGGTAAATGAATTGCTTGAAAAGAACGATAAGGTTACATATTCTGATCATTTACACCTTGCAGTTTCTCTCCGTTCTTATAGAGCAGAAAAACTTTCTGCATTTGTACATGCACTACTTGCGATTGAGCCTACTGCCGCAGAATTATATAACGAAATCAAGGATAAATATCCTATTGTGCTTACAAGGGATATGGAAAAAGCAAAAAGGTGGTTGCACGATAAAGTTAGGGGAACGGAAAGGACAGGCGTTCTAATAACAAAGGAATCAGCAAGATTTAAGCCCTTGGGAATTCACGTGTTGTCTTCGGGTGACGAAAATGCGGTTCATTGGTTCTTAGAGGACAAAATAGATACAAGAGCATCAAATTATCTTGAAGACGCTGCAACTGAGATACAAGTGCAAGGTTTAGAGCTTGATTATACTTGTTTGCTTTGGGATGCCGATATGAGATATGATAAAGGAGAGTGGCGTTTTTATAGATTTAACGGCCAAACGAAGTGGGTTGAACAAACGCCAACTAGCGAAAGCAAGCAAGACTTAATTAAGTATATGTTAAATGCTTATCGTGTGCTTCTTACAAGAGCGAGAGCCGGAATGGTAATATGCGTTCCGGCGGGCAATGCAAACAAAAATCCAAGTGGTTTTTGGGAAGATAGCACACGCCTGCCCGAATATTATGACGGTACATATCAATATTTGAAGAGTTTAGGGCTTGAAGAAATATAGTCCGTTGACCCGGATAAGTTTAAGTGTAAGGCAAAATGCAAGGTGTCCAACGTTGAGGAACTGGGCGTTGAAAGTTACGTTTACGCCGACTTTAACCGTAATGCCGAAACGAATATTCAGGAAAGTCCGACGAGAGCCGTTATCAAAGCGCCGTCGGGAACCGCGCTGAGTACGGGTGACGTCGTAGAGGTTTCGGTTGACGTTTCGAATATTCACGTATTCGACGCCGAAACCGAAAAAACGATAATGCCGAGAATACCCGAAAAAACCGTATTGAACGTAACCGTGTCGGGCGGAACAATGAACGTATGCGGCTCGGATATTCCCGTTCCGGAGGCGTTAAAGCTTCCCGACGGCGATTACGAACTGGTTGTTCCTTTATCGTCCGTCAGTCGCGGCAAAAGCATAAAGGTAGATTACGTCGATTGCGAAAAGACCGGGGACGTCTTTCTTGCACACTGTAAGGCGGGCGGAAAAGATTTGTATACGGTTACGGATGGCGACGCGCCGTTTGACGGCGTCGACGTGGATTTGAAACGCTGCGGTTTTTATAAGGACGGGGTTGAAGTCGCTTCTCCTATAATTACCGAAAACAGAGTTTTTGGAAAGTTTGCGAGAAAAAGAGTTATCGGCGAGAAAACCGTCGGCGGAAAAATAAGAAAAATGCCCGTTTTTAGATATTCTTTCGAAATAGAAGGCGCAAGTATTCCCTGTCCGGACGAAAAGGCGGAAAGAATTCTGGCCGCGGGGATAAAAAACATTTTTAAAAAGAGGCTTGAATTCGGGTTTTCGCCCGATTCGGTTGCGATGGCGCAGGAAGACTTTGACGCGGAAGTATCTTCCGTTAAAGATTACGGCAACGGCAGCCGATACGTCGTTCTCAGAACCGCGACGGGCGAGATATGCGTTTCGTGCGGAGACAATATCGAAGGCCCGGTAAAAGTTTTGCCGGACGCAGATAAAATCAGCGTTTACGACCCCGACGGAGGAATCAGACTTATCTGATGAATATCGAAAAATTATATCCCGCATACAAGGATTACCTGTGGGGCGGCGAAAAACTGAAAACAAAATACGGCAAAAACACCGATACGAAACCTCTTGCCGAGAGTTGGGAATTGTCCTTTCACGAGGCAGGCTCGACGCGTATTGCCGACGGAAGAACGCTTGCGGAAGCGGTTACACCGGAAGATTTGGGAAAAAAGTGCCGAAAATTTGACGGATTTCCGCTTATGATAAAACTCATTGACGCAAAAGACGACCTGTCGGTGCAAGTTCATCCGTCGGACGATTATGCTCTGAAAAACGAAAAATCTTTTGGCAAAACCGAAATGTGGTATATTGTCGAGGCGGAGGAGAACGCCGGTATATATATCGGATTTAAAAGAAAGGTTTCGAGGGAAGAACTTGAAGAGGCAATAAAAAATAATTCCGTAACCGAACTTCTTAATTTTGTAAAAGTCAAAGCCGGCGAAAGTTACTTTATCCCGTCCGGCACCGTTCACGCGATATGCAAAGGTTGTCTCATATGCGAGATACAGCAAAACAGCAATCTTACGTATCGTCTGTACGACTACGGCAGAAAAGATAAAAACGGAAACGTAAGGGAACTTCACGTTAAACAGGCGCTTGCCGTCGCCAATACGAATAAATTTCGTAATAAAAAGTTTTATTTTAATGTTCTGGGCAAATGCAGATATTTCAAAGTGAAAAAACTTACGGTAGAAAACAAAAAAGTACTCAAAAAGAACGCCGGTAGTTTCAGATGCGTTACTTGTGTGACGGGCGAGGGAGAAATCAACGGCATAAAATTTTCAAGAGGCGACAGTTTTTTTATTTCCGCACTATGCGAAAAAATCGAGTTAACGGGTAACGCCGGAATCATACTTACGGAAATATAATTCTGTCGGAAGTAACGATATGATTGATAAAAAGGAATATTATATAGGAATCGATCTAGGCGGCACGTTTATTAAAGGCGGTATCGTCGATAAATCGGGCGAAATAATCGTCTGCGATAAGGTACCCACCGAAAGCGACAAGGGCGCGGAGGCCGTTGCGGATAACGTGAGTTTTCTCGTCAACCTGCTTATTGCGGGGGCAAAAACGGACGCAAACAGAATATTCGGAATAGGAATGGGTGTTCCGGGAGTTGTCGACAGCGAGAAAGGAAGAGTAGCCTATTGTGCAAATTTAAACTGGATTGACGTCGGAATTGCGGAAAAAATTGAAAAAAGAACCGTTTTTTCTGTAAAAATTGCAAACGACGCCAACGTTGCCGCTCTCGGCGAGGCGCGCTACGGAGTGGGACGCGAATATCGCGATTTTGTTTTTCTGACTCTCGGCACGGGCATCGGCGGAGGTATTATCATAAATAAAAAACTTTACGAAGGCAACCGTTCCGCCGGGGCCGAAATAGGACACATGGTTATCGAGGACGGAGGAGAGGAGTGTACGTGCGGCCGTCGTGGCTGTTTCGAAGCGTACGCTTCGGCAACGGCTTTGATACGTGAAACAAAAAAAGCGATGATATCGCATCGTGACAGCAAGATGTGGGAGCTGGGTACAACCGAAAAAATTAACGGCAAAACCGCTTTCGATTATGCCGATTCCGACCCGTACGCCAAAGAAGTCGTGAACGCCTATGTCGAAAAACTTGCATGCGGCATAGTAAATGTCGCGAATATTTTCAGACCCGAAGCCGTTATAATAGGAGGGGGCGTCTGCGAGCAGGGAGACGTTCTTATCAAACCCGTACAAAAAGCGCTCGATAAAGAAGTATTCGGAAATAAATACGGTCCGCGCTGCGTGGTCCGAATTGCCGAACTCGGAAACAGAGCGGGAATTTTAGGCGCGGCGGCTCTTATTGAAAGATAGCGCCCGCTTATTTTAAAAATATTTTTAACTTCCCATTAGGGAAGTAATTTTTTTATATACGGACAATTTTTTATTTGTTAACCTATTGACAAAAAGGCGTTTATAGTGTAAAATATAATTAAAGTCAAAGAAAGTCAAATTTAATTGCGGAGAGCGCCGCTTGTCGTGAGGGACGACGGCGGCGCGTAAAACGGGTGAAAATCAGCGACGTTATCGAAAAATTTATAATCGATATTATCGGAGACGCAGACAGTGCGGAAATCAGCCGCAACGAGCTTGCGTCGTATTTTCATTGCGCGCCGAGTCAGATTAACTACGTTCTCGCAACGCGGTTCACCCTTGAAAGAGGTTACAGGGTTACGGGTCTGTCTCTTATACACATCTCCGAGCCCACGAGACTAAGGCGAA
>ENA-OZZC01000031-OZZC01000031.1-human-gut-metagenome-genome-assembly--contig:-NODE-31-length-54228-cov-7.724254_pt1 | contig 54228 bp, 48 predicted proteins | sample MGYA00244933_ERZ654138 | MGnify/ENA primary metagenome ERZ654138 (study PRJEB26926, sample SAMN06165192) | human gut metagenome | biome: ENVO:00009003; feature: ENVO:2100002; material: ENVO:00002003...
TTTGATTTTTACCATAATTAATACCTCGTTAATTTTATTTTCGAATTAAAGATAAAATCTCAGGATATGTAATGAAAACAAGGTTTTGTATTGAATACGGCGGACAATCCGCTTCCTTTAAAAAATCCTCTTACGGAATTGCAACGCGTTCTCACTCCTCCCGATAACGCCTTTTCGGTTTTCAGAATAATGCGGATAATCGCAGGCGCCGTCTGTCGGACGATGTGTAACGCCCAACCCATAAGAGCGCTCAGAAAAACGTTGCTTACGAAAAGTCGCGAATAATAAATAAAATCGCCGACGTTGGAAAGTATTCCGCTTACGATATCGGCAAGATAGGTTTTGAAAAATGCGACGTAAATAACCGACAACACCATAAAAAATACGGTGCCGCGCAACCATTCGCTCATTTTTTTCGTAACGAAAACCAGAGCGCGGAAAACCCCCGCCGTGCAAACCATTACAAGAATATTAAAAACTACCAGCCACCCGTCCGAAACAATATCGGTAAAGGTAAAATATCCGAACATTTCTTTCCTAATAAAAATAACGTTTTGAATATTTTACCATATATCGATATAAAAGACAAACGTTTTGACGCATATCGCGGGGTTATAAAAAACCCCGCCGTTTAGCGGGGTGTTCGTAAGACAGTTAAATAGGCAAAAGGCGTGACGAAAGTGGTCACGCCTTTTTTCATGTAAGGATAGCCGCATAGCGGCGCAAGGGATGGATCCCCTTGTACGGAACGCAGTGACGCACCCCAGACATTCAGGGGGCCGAGCTGTTCGGTCTCGCAGAGCGCACATACGGGTTTAACCCGTATAGAAGTGCGCCCTTAGTATCAGTTCGACAAATTGGAATTTGACTTACTTCTTAACTCTTTTTGATAAATGAAGTTCTTTATCATCTGCATATCCAAGCTTGCTATATACAGATTGTGCAACAAGATTTTCTTGCCCTGTTAGAAGTTCATATTTGTGAAGTGGATAATTCTTACTACAATAATCCTCTGCAAAAGTAATCATTTCACTCGCAATGCCTTTTTTTCTGTATGTTGGTTTAACATACACTTCTGTAATTTCAGGCATATATTCATCATAGCAGAATGATTTTTTAAGCTGAACACAAACAAATCCAACTAACATACTATCTTCATCAGCAACAATAACAACTTCTTGCTCATTATTTATAAGAGAATTTCTAATATTATCTATACTAGTTTCACTCTCACCATTAAATTCGTTGTTTAAGATATTTAATTGCTCCGCATCATTTACAGTTGCTATTCTTACCATTACAACCTCCATAAATTATTATCTATTCGACCTATTCAAGTTTATCGGTCTGTTTAATCATATCATACGGCTTCAATTTATACAAGAACAGTCCCGGCAGACATTACTGCCGGGACTGAAACTGTTTTACGAACGCTCCCGATTCCAAACGCTTTTTTGTTTTTTCCGAACGGCTTCGGTTCAAAGCCGTCTCTCTGCGAAAACTTCGCTTTGTCCGTCAAACGGATATGTTAAGGTGTTATGTAAGGATCCGCTCCGAGCCGTTTCTGAATATCACCCGAAGCAAAGGTCCTGAAAGAGCCGTTTGTTATTTGTATCGGTATCTGTAACGACTGCTTTATCTTACTCTGCCGACCTTTTTCAGCCAACAATAAGTATCGGCAGCAGTTTTATTGATATCATGAGGAGTATACCCCAGTTCTTTCGTGGCCTTCTCGTGAGAAAACCTCGATTGCTCGCTCAGTGTGTAAAGAGAATAGGCTGTGTAAAGCGGCGGCTGTCTGAGGATTTTATAGTAAAGCTCCGCAAAAGGCGCGGTAAGCTTGGCAAACCACATCGGCAACACGTGCCTTACAGCCTTCTTCCCCGTTGCCTTGCTCAGAATATCCATCAGCTCCTTTATGGAATAATAACGGTTAGAAAGAATATAAGTTTCTCCCTTCTTTCCGCTTTCCAAAGCTTCTATGACTCCGTCCGCTATGTCCCTTACGTCTACAAAATCATACCCGCCTTTTACCACCGAAGTCAGACGTCCTTTACAAAAATCTATTATAAGCTGTGTGAGATGACCTCTGCCGTAATCATAAGGCCCTATTATCCCGGACGGATGCACCACACACGCATTAAGCCCCTCCTCTGCGGCGTCCATGACCGCCTGCGTGGCTTCCGCCTTGGTACGCGCATAAAGCCCCTCAACTTCTTCGGGATTGAATTTCTTTACTTCCTTGGTCACGCCTCCCTTGACAGGGGGTATCGCATGCACCGAACTTACATAAACAAGCTTATCTACATTGTATTTCTTACACGCCTCAAGTACGTTTTTCGTCCCTCCCACATTCACGTCATATACGTTTTGCGAGTACTTCGACGAAATCGACACTATCCCGGCAGCATGTATAACATATCTCTTGCCGTTATAATCCGGATCCAGAAATTTCTCCACATCTTCAGGATTGCATATATTTCCGTAAACCGTATCCACCTCCCCTTTGAAAGGATTCTTTCCCTTGTCCTCCGGAACGGCAAACGCCCTTACTTTGTATCCTTTGCTCAGCAATTTATTTACTATTACGTTTCCGAGATGCCCGTATGCACCCGTAACAAAATAAAGCTCCTCCATAAAAATTTCCCTCCGCTATTTCTTAGTTCACATAAAGCATACCCCCCTTACATTGAATTAATATTAAATCAATATTTCATAATCATTTATTTGCTTTCGGTCCGGCACTTTTTCTTTTTTTTTCCAAGCTCAGATATACTTTTTCAGATTGTAAACATCCCCCGCTCCAAGTACCGCAATTATGTCGTTCTTTACGCCGCGCATCGCCTCAGCCGCCTGATATAAGTTCCTTACCGACATACTCTTTACCTCCCTTTCCTTCAGCGCCTGAAGCAGATCGCTCGTCTCACCTCCCGGTATGACCGCCTCCCTCGCGGCAAATACGGGCAGCAATATAACTTCTTCAGCACATGCGAGAGTTTCGGCAAAATCCGACAGAAAACTCTTCGTGCGAGAGTAGGTATGAGGCTGAAACACAACAGCAGGCGCATGACCGAAACATTCCGTCACCGCCGCCAAAGTGGCACGTATCTCTGAAGGGTGATGCGCATAATCAAATATCACGGTCTTTCCGCCGCACCCCGTTACCGCCTCGAACCGCCTCTCTATCCCCTTGAAATCAGCTATCGAATCGGCTATCCTTCGCGCCCCTATTCCGGATATGAACGCCACAGCAAAAGCACATAAAGCGTTTACGGCATTGAATCTGCCGTATAACGAAGGCCTGAGCCGGGCTACAAAACGCCCGCGATAAAGCACGTCAAATATATAACGCCCTTTGTCGGACCGCATGTTCACCGCCCGGAATACACACCTTTCACCTTCCCCGTAACTTATGCACCTCCTGTGAAGCACCCCGGCAGCACTCTCATGAGCAACTACAGCACCGCCTTCCTTCACCCCGGATATAAATTCCTCAAACGCCGCGTATACGTCTTCCCTCCTGCCGTAATAATCGGTATGCTCAAGCTCCATGTTCAGCACCACGGCAATGTAAGGCTTCAAAGCCAGAAAATTTCTTCTGTATTCACACGCCTCCGCAATAGCAACACTCCCGTCCCCCGAAATATAGTTCCGACCGCTGCCGTCTTTCGCCCCGAAAAAACAAAGCGGATCCATTTCCGCTTTCTCGAATATGTGCGCAATAAGCGCCGTCACGGTACTCTTTCCGTGCATCCCGCTCACCGCAATTCCGTGAGGACGCTCATTGAATACCTCACCTAAAAGCACCCCGCGCTCGACTGCCGGTACCCCCCTCTCCACCGCCGCCGTAAGCTCGGGATCATCCGAACGTATCGCAGAAGTATACACCACTCTGTCCCATTCCGCCGCCTTTTCGGGCCTGCTTCCTATGTCTACCGGAATGCCTTTCTCAATCAGCATCTGCGTATACTCCCCGGATACCGCGTCACTCCCGGTTACCACGTTTCCCCTCTCGGCAAGACAAAGCGCCAGCCCGCTCATACTCACTCCACCAATACCGATAAACCTGTATCTCATATTACCTCCGGTCAAATCATCAATATAATCATTTTATTCACTTTTCCCCCCGCTTAATAACTTTTTAAAAAAAAATGTCATTTAATATGTTTAAAACGCTTGTGTTTTTTCTTGCAATGCTTTATAATATTAATAACTTAACGTGTTGAAATTAAGCGAGGAGTTAACAAATGAAAATCACAGACATCAGAATCAGAAGCGTTGAATCGGCTTCGGACAACAGCTCGAAATTCAAAGCTGTTGCGTCTATAACAATCGACGAGTGCTTCGTCATTCACGACATCAAAATCATCGAGGGAGATGATTCGGCATTCATCGCAATGCCCAGCAGAAAAACCAAACAGGGAGATTACAGAGATATCGTTCACCCCATCAACACAGAAACACGTAATTACATACAACAGGAAATCCTTTCCGAATACAAAAAAACCGGCGCAGTGTAAAACTAATCCTCGACCCTCACCGTAAATAACAGCTGATTTTTTCCTTACGACTTCAAAGCAGTATACCATGCTCAGAAACCGCTGAAGTATCGTGTGCTGAAAATCGATAAATAAAAGGCTCCGTTTCGGAGCCTTTATACTTCTTCAGCCGTATCGCTGTTTTATATGTTTTTCGTCCCGGCATAAGCGCCGGATATAATGCTTTCTGACACACGCTGTATTTTTATTTCTTCAAAAGCGCCGGACGAGCCGTTTTCTGCGCCGAACTTTTTTCGTTCCGGCATAAACTCCGGCATTGATATCGGTAACACCTGTGCAAATAAACGCCCAGTAAACCGGAGGAATGAAGACGGTGCCGGAAATTCAGACAGTTTTATCTGTCTTATCCTGAAGCGTCACGGAATAAAGTTCGTCGTAAACACGCACCTTTTCCCTCATTTCGCTTAAAAACAGCGTAAGCTTTCCGGTACGCTGAGGACGATTATATACCGGCACGCACTTTACTATCTCTCTGAACGGCATCTCATACACCGCCTTTCTCACCAACGTCACATGGGGTTTGAAGGCACGATCCTCGGTCACGAAACCGCGGGCTGACAGCTGTCCGGTAAGCACTGTATAAAGATTTCTGACGCTCTCGTTGAGCTTGACCGTGACTGCGATCAGTTCGCCTCTTTGCATGACTATCAGTTTTTGAAGCGATATATCGCAAACGCCGCATTTTTCCTGTGCATGATCCATGATCTCGCGTATTTCTTTTATCCTGTCGAGTTGCAGTTCACCGAGGAAGTTCATGGTCATATGCACATTTATATCCGAAATATAATTTCCGTTTACATATTTTTCCAAAGCTCCGGATATTTTTTTTATATATGATTTGGTTTCCTCATTCAGTTCCAAAGCAATAAAAGTTCTCACATCGCACCTCCCGATCACAGACGGAATAATGATAGCATATTTTTCACAATAATGTCAAGCTGAGCACACTGGAATTCAACAATGCAGATTAAACGTATTAATTTCTACTTTTGATCGCATAATTAATAAAGAAGTGGTATTGTAATGTGGAAATTGTTTTAAATTATTGAAAAATGCTTGATTTAACAGAACTAATGTGGTATACTGATAACGAGGGAGTTAGGAAGAGGTAAATGGTGAAAAAATATGAAAGTTTTCAGAATTTGCGGTAATGATAACAGCGGAAAAACCACTACTCTTGAGTATATAGTAAGAGACATGACTTCCCGTGGATTTAAGATCGCCACAGGCAAAGATTTTACCGATCTCGACTTCACTATAGACAAGCTCGGGAAAAATACCATGAGGCACAGGATCGCCGGAAGTAAAACAGTGGTAGCGCGCGGTCTTAATGAAACGAGTCTGCTTGTTCAGCGTCGTATGGGGCTTAATGAGATCCTGAAGCAGCTGATGAATTATGATTTTTGTGTACTGGAGGGCTTCAACAATGCTCACCTCCCCAAAATCATCACTGCCCGCACATGGGAAGAAGTAGATTCTTTCCTCGACTCCGATACCATAGCCATTTCAGGCGTGATAGCCAATGATCTCACCGTCAGCGAATACAAAGGGATCCCTGTTTTCAACGGGATTCTGTCGTATAAAAAGCTGGTGGAGCTGATACTCGAGAAAGTCGGAGAATGCAACCTCGACGATCCTTCGCTGAAAGACAGAGTGGATAAAGAACTTCCTCCTCAGCCCCGTCGCAAAACTCTCTCCGAACGCAGAGCCGCGATCATCGAAAAAGAGAATATCAAAAAAGCTCAGGCAGTAAAGGCTGCTTCTGCCGATTCAAGCAGACGTATGCCGAAAAAAATACCGTCACGCAAAAATCCCGAACAGGACAGCGCAAAATAGATCGCTGCTCAAACCGATAAAAACAACGTAAAGCTCGTAACGCTTTACGTTTTTATTATTTACGGAATCAATACCTAAAAAAGCGACCGGATATACAGGCGACAAAACCGGGGATTAATTATGTACGAATTAATGTTGAAGAAAGGGAGCTTTTTTTCGTCAAAACTATTGTCGCGGAGAAAAAAATGTGTTAAAATAAAAGACGGGAATGCGTTCCGCATGGACAAAACAAAGTATGACAGATTTTCGTTTTTTTGTTAAAAGGTCTTTTGCTTTGCGGAAAAAGCGTTCGTTCCGGTTATTTTAAATAAAAGGTTTGTTTTGCATGCCGCGGAAGTTGCAGTATGCTCATCGGAAAATACGCCTCGGATCGCACGATCACCCGATGCCGCGAGAGCCGTCTGCTATTTCACAGGCGGAAATATGCAATCCGATCAGACAGCACGATATTTTTTCGTACATGAGGTTATTCTATGCCTGTTTTCGTATATGCGTTCATATTGATATACATTTTTTTGCTCGGATATTACACGGTGTATAAAAAGCACTCGTCATTCTTGGCGTATTCTGTCGTCAAAATGTCTATGTCGACGATTTTTACGGGTCTTGCGGCGCACGCACTCTTTACAAGGGAATTTTCACTTCCTGTATTGCTTGTTTTTATAAGTCTTTGCTTTGCTTGGGCAGGCGACTTTTTCCTTCGCTATATGGGAAAAAACGCGGTTAAATTCAATATCGGAGTAGTTTGCTTCACTGTGTGTCAGCTGCTGCTCACAGCGGTATTCATTTATCTGGGCAGGCCTTCCTTCGCTCTCATCCTCGCGCCCGTGCTTACAGTGCTTTTCACTGTCTTATTCTGGCTGATGCTCAAATTCTCCAAAGCCGACCTCGGGATCAGCAAACCCTTTATAAAAAGCTATATGGTGACCATGTCTGTGCTTTTCGGTGCGGCGATATATTACCTCTTCTCGCTGAACAATCCCGGTACTGCCGCCGTAATGCTCGGCTCGGGAGGTATAATGTTTTTCATTTCCGACGTATTTCTCGGAGTATATTCTTATCTTTTCAAAAGGAGAATATTTACCGTACTCAATTCTTTGCTGTATTTCGGCGGAATGCTCATGATATCGCTCTCTCTGTATTTCTGAGACCTTAAGCGCATGCGTCGGCACTTACTGTATCCGCACAGGAAAAAACTTTATCGGAGGATAAAATGGACCATTATAAGGATTTCCTTTCCATTCTGAAAGAAGAACTTGTCCCGGCACAGGGATGTACCGAACCTATCGCCATTGCTTTCGCTTCCGCAAGAGCCCGTGAACATCTTGGAGCTTTCCCGGACAAAATGGTCGTATACGCCAGTGGGAACATAATCAAAAACGTAAAATCTGTAGTTGTTCCCAACTCGGGCGGACTGACCGGAATAAAAGCCTGCGCTATACTCGGAGCTGCCGGAGGAGATACTTCTCTCGGCTTAAGAGTACTTACAAATGTAACTTCCGAAGCTTCAGAACTCGCCAGTAAACTCGAAAAAACAAACTTCTGCCGCGTCGAACATCTGTCTACGGAAAAATCTCTCCATATAATAGTTGAAGAATACTCCGGAAACGATATAGTACGGGTGGAACTTTGCGATCTGCACGACAACGTAGTCTCCGTAACGCGAAACGGAGAATGTATTTTTTCCAAACAGGCGGAAAAAGACAAGTACTACGGCACAATGACAAGCAGAGATTTCCTTACCTTCGACAAAATATGCGATTTTGCCGAACAAACCATGCTCGGTGATTTTATTCCCGTTCTTCACGAACAAATAGAGTGCAACATGGCTATCGCTCACGAAGGAATGGAAGGAAAATACGGTCTCGGAATAGGGAAAAGCGTCATCGCGCACTATGACGATAACGTTTTTACCCGTATGAGAGCACTTACCGCAGCTGCAAGCGAAGCAAGGATGTGCGGATGTACGCTTCCCGTGGTGACCAACAGCGGCTCCGGTAACCAAGGAATATCGGCAAGCGTACCGGTAGTCGTGTTCGCCCGCGAAAACAACATCTGCGAAGAACGTCTTTACAGAGCCCTCCTGATATCGAATTTCATTACGATCTATCAAAAAACCTTCATAGGCAGACTTTCCGCTTTCTGCGGAGCCGTCTCCGCCACATGCGGCGGGATGTGCGGCGTGGCCTACCTCATGGACGCCCCCAGAGAAGTGATCAAAAATACCGCCATAAATACCCTTGCATCCGATATAGGCGTGGTATGCGACGGAGCAAAAGCAAGCTGTGCAGTAAAAATATCCTGCGGACTGGACGCCGCCCGTCTTGCTCTCTACCTCGCCCTCGACGGCAAAAGATATCCGGGTAAATGCGGCCTTGTGTGGGACGACGTCGACGCTACCATACGCAACGTCGGCCGGATGGCTTCCAAGGGAATGAAAACCACCGACCGCGAAATTCTCGATATTATGCTTGAAAACAGCTGACTTTTTTCTCCTCAGTATCATTTTGTTCAATTTAAGACAAAATGAAAATGTCAACATAAATTGTTGACGTAAATAAGGCTTTATGCTAAAATAAATCAAGAGGGAACCGTCTGATACAAAAGAACTCGTTTCCTAATAATCCGGAGGTAAATCTATGAATAAGCAAGAACTTGTAAAGGCCGTTGCGGAAAACGCCGAACTTACACAAAAGCAAGCTTCCGCTGCTGTTGATGCCTTCATCGGAGTAATATCCGATACCCTCGCATCAGGCGAAAAAGTGTCACTGTCCGGCTTTGGCGTTTTTGAAGTTAAAGAGCGCAAAGAACGTACCGGAGTAGTTCCGCGTACCAACGAAAGAATCACTATTCCTGCTACAAAAGCTCCCGCATTCAAGGCAGGCAAAACCCTCAAGGATAAAGTTAACGGCTGATTGTTTCGTATAGGAAAGGAACCATGGTTATTTCGGACCATGGTTTCGTTTTTTATTGTTTTTAAGCCTTCTGCTCGAGAGCCCCTGACGGGTAACCGTTTGCTTTGAGGCAACGCGTCAAATCGCTTCCGGATAAGCTTTTATACCGAAAAACCGTGGCTCGTTTTCTGCCGCGGTCTTATTTCAATAACCGTGACCCCCTTCTGCTCGGGAGTCCCGGACGGGTAACCGTTAGCTTTCTGCAACACCGTCAAATCGCTTCCGGATAAGCTTTTATACCGAAAAACCGCGGCTCGTTTTCTGCCGCGGTCTTATTTCAATAACCGTAATCTGCCTTCTGTTCGGCAGTCAGTCGTGGTACCTGATCGGTTATTTCCACTTTTATCACAGCTTTGTAAGGGTATTCGTTATAACCCACCCTGTAAACGGCTTCGACCGTAAGCGTCACTTCCTGCATGACCGAGTTTTCTATCACATAAGCCGCTTTACCGCTGAACGAGTAAATCTTTCCCGGCGGCACATAGCGTACTACATACAGGTTAGTATTATTGAGGTACATACTGTAAAGTTCTGTCTCATATGTCGTCATGAAAAGCTGCGAAAGCTTGAAAAGCGGAAGTCTGTCGGCAAAAACCGCCGAATCAAAAAATAAATAAGGCGATACGCACGACAAAAACGTATCGCGCGAAAGCAGCTCCACTCCCGTGATCCAGGACGAGGGTCCCACAGAATCCTTTTCCACTATCAGCTTCACATCCGTATCGCTGATATAATAATTGCCTTGTTCGAGATATAAGGTATGCAGAGATTCGGTGCCCTTCTCTATCACGGCACTGGACATGGCTATCCGGTTTTCTTCAGGATCGGCATAAAATATTACCCTGCGCGAATATTCATACCCGTAAACGCCCGCTTCGATCCTCAGCGTCTGTTTGTTCAGTGCGCTGTAGGCAGACTTGATTTTCTGAGTTTCGCTTTCGTATGCCTCCGCGGAAACCTCCATACGGCAGCCGCATAACACCAAAGCAACAACAATCAGTATGATTATCGTCAGATATTTTTTTTCCATCAACACGATCCTGTCCTTTCCGTTTTCCGTAAAAAGCTTATAAACGACCTACGATTAACCTGTCCGGCTCATGCCTTTTGCCACGATACGCTTCAAAGCGTTTATCAAAACACCTTACGTTGCGTTCAGTAACGATCTGTTCTTATTTTGCTTCGCATACATATCATATAATGTATCGCAGACTCATCACCGGGATTGAACGGCAAAACCGTGATCCGGCTGTTCAGAGCGTCACCTTACAGCGACATGAGGCAGAATTATGAAAACGATCCTTCTTCTCAGCATGATATTTGCGGCAGTATTAATACTGTCATGCGCGGCTGTCGGTTACGAAGACGTCTCGCTTATTCCGCAACGATCCGGTATAAAGCCGCTGATATGCAACACGAACGGCGAACCTCTCAATAATGCTGCCGTATTTGTTGTGGAACTGAACACATTCTTCTATACCGATGAAACCGGCGTCACGTCCGATATCATAATAAATGTCCGGGAAAGCTACGGCACGGTCACTCTGCTTGTCTACCGGACGGGCTACACCGACTGCGCCGTTTACAATACGGTGGTCCCCGCCGAAAGAATACGCAACGGCCCGCGGATAAGAATGTTCGAAGACGACGGCACTATGCCCCCCGCAACGGTGTACTCCGAAAACCCTCCGGACAAAATCACCTATGAGCTTCTTAAAAAGCACAGACCTTTCTGACTCATTTCCCGCCGCACTGTTTAGTCTGCACAGCCCGAATGATTTCCGCCTTCCTTCGCTTACTTTATCTCGAAAATAGTTTCTCTCAGTATCTCGCTTACCGTCGGATGCGGGAAAATCAGCTTTTTCATCTCTTCCACCGTCACGCCGAGAGCTATCATACTTGCCATCTCAACTATATATTCACTTGCATAACTTCCCATGACATGAGCCCCGAGTATCCTGCCCGTAACAGCATCCGTCACCACTTTGCACATGCCGTCCTTGGAATTGCTCTCGGCCACGTACCTTCCCGCATAAGTCATCGGCAGTTTTGCAGTTTTTATCTCAAACCCCTTCTTTAAGGCGCTTTCCTCGGTCTCTCCGACAGACCCTATCTCAGGCGTCGTGTATATTACCGAAGGAACGGCTGAATAATCCATTTTGTCGGCCTTCCCCAATATGTTGTTTACCGCTACCTCCGCTTCACGATAAGCGGTATGAGCAAGCATCAGCTTCCCGTTCACATCGCCCACCGCATACACGCCTTCAAGATTTGTCCTCATGAATTCATCCGTGACCACAGCACCGCGTTCGATCCTGATACCTGCCTCCGCTGCCCCTTCGGGAAGCACAGGCCTCCTGCCTATGGATACAAGTATCTTTTCAGCCGCCGCAAAAAAGCTCTCGCCTCCCCTCTCGAACCGGACGCCGCCTTCACTCAGCTCTGTCACACGCGCACCCAACTCGAAAGTCACGCCCTGTTTCGTAAGTATTTTCATAAGAGCTTCACTGATCTCCGCATCTGTTGCCCCGGCTATCTTTTCAAGCATCTCGATAACCGTGACTCTGACCCCGACAGCCGAATAGTACGCCGCCATCTCAAGCCCTATCACTCCGCCGCCTATCACGGCAAGACTCTCCGGCAATACGGTCAGATCAAGTATTTCACGATTAGTCAGAGCGTAACCCTTCTCAAGCCCCTCCTTGAGCCCCGGTATAGGCGGCAACGATGGCGCCGACCCCGTGGCAATAATAAGGTTCTTCGCCTTGTACTGCTCACCGCCGCACTCCACCGTATCTCCCGAAAGCATCTTGACCTTCCCCTTTATAAGCACCGCCCCCTCCTTCTTAAGAGCAGCCTTCACTCCGGCTACAAGCGTCCTTACAACCTTCGCCTTCCTCTTGATAACATACTCCTGATCGATGACCGCATCACCCGTCAGACTTACTCCGTATTCAGCGGCATGTCTGGCATTGGTAAGTATCTTTGCACTGTAAAGCAGCGCCTTGCTCGGTATGCACCCTTCGTTCAAACATACCCCGCCTACTTCGCGCTCCTCAAAAAGCACGGTTTTCAAGCCGGCTCCCGCAGCTCTCTCAGCCGCAAGATATCCTCCCGGACCCCCTCCTATGATCACTACATCATAATTTTCCATAATCACCTTATTCTACCTTTCCGATTTCTATTTCTGCCTGAAATACTATAATTTATATTCATCCTCTCACCGCACTTCGATACGGTATCCGCCTCTGTCGCATGTTTGCCCGATCCGGACCTGCCAGCCTCTAAACTCTCCGTCCTTCTATGATCGAAGTATGATCGAACCTTCAGCCGCCCCGTCAGATTACCAGACACTCTGCCAACATACTGCCTTGCAATTTTACCGGATAGCTTCAGCCGCCCCGTCAGAATACCGGACACTCTGCCAACATACTGCCTGCAATTTTACCGGATAGCTTCAGCCGTCCCGTCAGAATACCGGACACTCTGCCAACATACTGCCTTGCAATTTTACCGGATAGCTTCAGCCGTCCCGTCAGAATACCGGACACTCTACCACCCGATTATGAGAGTGAGTTCAAATACATCACCGTCTGCTATGGGCGTCGAGTCTATCCCCGTCAGAACCGTCTCCCCGCCTTTCGTGATGCACCACCACTCTTCCTTGGATACGTCAGCCGTGTCACCAAGTACTGTCGTTATGTATAATCCGTAAGCTCCCTCTTCTCCGCTGTATATCCCCTCATCATTGAACGCCTCTCCGAGATATTCGGCAGTAGTCGTCACAACAAAGGTCTCAACTGACCCGTCACGCTTGAAGACTTTCAATGTCACCGTTTTTTCATCATCGTTTTTGTCCACGCAGGAAGCAAAAACCGTGAAACACAGCACAAACAACAGAACCAACGATAAAATACGCAATACCCTTTTCATTTTTACCTCCAAAAAAAACACGCTACGTTTTATTACCGACCGCCGCGCTTTAATCAACTGTATTTATTATACCACACCCCCGCGCCTCTGTCAACAACTATAAAGCACACTTTGCGGGAATACAATATTGTGAAAATTTATGAAAATTTTTTGTTGTGTTATATTTATTTGCTTGACAATAATTTTTAAGCATGTTATTATATATACGTAATTGTGAATATAAGTTTGTTTTATTATCACATTACTTAAGTTTTTTTACTGTGTCTTTCATTTTTCGATATTTTCAAAAATGCAGGACGCATCCGGGCTGCACGTCGATAAGCCAAAGAACACCCGCGCAGCTCCGACTATACAACATTCCGATATTGTCGGGGAAGGTCCTCGAACGTCGCTCAGGCAAAGTCCCGTGCGGCATACGGAAAAAAAAGATCCGGTCGGCAGAATAAGAAGAAGCACACCCCCTTGCCTTAATTCTTATTGCGTCGGACAAAAGGTCGATTCGATTCCGTAACGCAAGGTATGCTGATGCAAAACGGCGCGCTCGAGGCGACAACAGAGGAAAGTGTATAAAACGCCGGACCGAAAAGAAATCCAAAAATCAAAGATACACTGATGAAAAAAACGCGCAAGAGGCGTAAAAATTCCGGGTGTTTCTGCGGACCGGTCAATCGGCTGATTTCCGGTTTTTTACAGCCATCGGGTCTCAGCACAATATTCAAGGCTTTTAATATATAGTATATGAATGAAGATTATCAGACAGCGATACTGTTATTAACAGTCAATTACCTTCCCAATATGAAACGCGCGGAAATCCCGCGCGTTTCTGCATTTGACATACTTTTTCAATTTTCTTTCCCGAAGCCGGGTTAAACTTTCGCTTGTGCCGTACGGCTTTCCCTTGCGCCCGGTACGGTCGGACTTACCTCCGGAACGCTCCTCACGCATATATGATCTGCAAATGCCCGAAGCCGGGCAATGCTTTCGCTTGTATCGATCGAAATCCCCGGTTTATCTGCGGCAGGTCGGGACTACAGATATCTTCGGATTTGTGTAGAAAGGTCGTCCTCGAGGTTTATCAGCTTTTTTGCTACGTTTTTGGACGACTCGTCCGCCTCGTCGTATTGATTCAGATATTTATTGAGAAACTTCACTCCCATATTGCAACCGTCCGTTACCAGGTCTGCTATGGTCTGATCCGACTCGTTGAATACAAGCTTCACGTTGGTTTTCACCCATGACATACCTTTAGCGATAGGATTCAGGTCTTTTCCCTCATCATTGTATTTTTCTAGTAACTTTGAAGTTTCTTCCTGAAGCAGGATGTGTCTGTCTTTATATTGTGAAAGTCTTTCTCTGAACGTATCGTCACGGACATAGTCTATCACTTCGTCCATTGAAGCTATCCCCATTTTTATTCCAGCGTCGCATTCTCTCAGTAATTTCACGGTATCTTGTTCCGCCATGATCCATCTCCTTTTTTATTTAGAGTATGTATCAAACGAAAAACCTTTATTCGGGAATACGCCAAACCCTTCTTTTAAATCAGAAAACGTACGGGGAAAACGTTGAAAGCACCGGAAAGTCTTTGCGCCGTAGAGTATGCGCCGGCATAGGAAGGAGTAAAAATAAACTGACAGCTTCCGCTTCCCGTTACAAAAGGATGATATCCCAGTTTTACGAGTCTGTCACGTATTGCGCTCATTTCGGGATTGGCTGTATATGCGGGCAAAGCAAGGTCGTTTTTCATAAAAGCCGTCGCGCCCGAGAGATCTCCCGCACGAAGCTTTTCAAGCAACTTATACGCCCTCTCGCAATCAAGCACAGGATCTACAAGATCATCAAAAGTAGAGTATATGAGCGAGGTATCGTTAGAGTATGGGCATGTGACTATTACAGCCGCCGCGTCCGTTTCAAGCTCGACAGATTCGCACACTTCCCCGTACCCCGATACTATACACGCCTCCCCGCTCAGCATCACGGGCACATCTTTGCCTATGTTCTGCGCGATATTTTCCACAGCGTCAAAATCCTCGATCTCGTATATCAGCGACATCGCTTTGAGTACGGCTGCCGCATCGGCGGAAGAACCTCCGAGTCCGCCGCCCACGGGTATTTTCTTCTCTACTGCTATATCGGCACCCGGCGTATTGAAATATGTGCTGAAAGCCTTGGCCGCTTTATACGCCGTATTGTTTTCCGCAGGGATATTCCCGCATTTGACCCGAACGATCCCGTCCTCCCGCCTTCTTACAAATACGGTATCGCACAGATCTATGGGCAGTACAAGCGAATGTATCGGATGAAAATTCGAACTCTCTCTCTTACCTGCCGATAAGCTCATATTTATTTTCGCGTAAGCTCTTATCTCGATTTTCTCCATTTTTCTCCTCTGCACTTCAGATCCGGCAGTCTTTTTTGCTTTTTTCCGTCTCCTCGGGAGAATACACCGCCACCCGGCACAGCGTTCTGTATCTTTCCGCGTAATCCATACCGTATCCCACAACAAAGCTGTCGGGTATTTCGAAGCCGGCGTAATCGGGAAATACCGACACCGTGCGTCTTGAAGGCTTGTTTATCAACGCCGCGATCTTTACGGTGCGCGCCCCTCTCGATTCAAGAAGCTCCTTGAAACATTTTACGGTGAGTCCCGTGTCCACGATATCCTCTACTATTATAACGTCTCTTCCCTTAACGTCACGGCTCATATCGCATTTTAACTTCACATTTCCGCCGGTGACCTGACTGTCGCCGTATGAAGAAAGCATCACGAAATCCACATCGACATCAGCCTTGATCTCCCGCACAAGGTCTGCAAAAAACATGAACGCCCCCTTCAGTACACATACCATAACAGGCGGCTTGTCTTTATCCTTATAATCTCTTGTTATGTCTGCTGCCAGCTCTCCCACGCGCTTTTTGATCCTTTCTTCCGAAAAAAGCACTTCCCTTATATTATTTTCCTGCACTTTTACACTTCCTTTTCTTTACTTTTCTTTTGTTTTTCCTTTTTGCTCACGGACCCCGCTCCCTCTTTCTCTTCCTCAAACCATATATACAAAGCCTTGTCTTCGGGACCCACTCTCAGTTTTTCGCTTATCTCAAAACCTATGACCGCATAAACCTCTTTCCCCTTTGCCAGAAGAGGGATTTTATCTCTTTCAGTCACCGGTATCCTTTTTTCGGTGAAAAATTCCTTGAGTTTTTTATTCCCGCCTCCAAAACGATAAAACATATCCCCTTCACGGCGCGTCCTTATAACACAGCCCTCCGGAAGAGCACTCGCATTGAACCTTTTCGCTCCCTTCCCGCCATCCTCTTCGCTCACATAAATGACACCGTTTAAAAAAGCATGTCCGCCGAAAGAAAAAGGTATGGTTTCGTCGGCGTGAAAGGCCTTTTCTCCGTGCAGATATCCTCCTTCGCCTTCGTTCCCTCCGCTCTCACGGTAAAAATGCAGCAGATCAAATTCCCTTACCGCAACATAACCGTTTTGAAGCAGTATCTTTCTCCCGCTCTGCGCATTCAGAAGCGACTCGAGTGCCGTCAGATTTACGCGCGTTACGTCTATAAGCCCTCCGATAAGCCTCAATGCACGTCTGAAAGCATATGCCCTCAGCAGTCTGACTTCCTTCTTCAAAGCTTCGGCAGGTATATACGCGTTTTTTCCGTCGCTCATGACCGGGATACGCTCTGACGCCGCCTCCGCAAATTCTTCATGCTCACGTGCGTCCCGCGCAAAACAGCATATCGCCCTCTCCGCACCGCCGTTCAGTTCACGCACAAGCGGCATCAGATTCAGCCTGACAAAATTCCGTCTGTACTTATCGCTGAAATTCGTCACGTCCTGAACATAACGCACTTTATTGCGTTCCGCGTATTCGAGTATTTCCTCCTTGCTGCAATTAAACAACGGCCTCGCAATCTTGCCTTCCACCTCCTTCATCCCGCAGGCTCCGGATATACCGCTTCCCCTTATAAGATGCATCAGTACGGTTTCAGCCTGATCGGACATGTGATGAGCAAGACAGATATAGTCGTACTTTTCCGCATACTCATTGAATATTCGCCGCCTGAGTATCCTTGCCGCCGTCTCGATGCTCAGCTTCTTCACGGACGCATACGCAGGTACGTCTATCTCCCTTATTTCACACCTTATACCGTATCCGCCGCAGACATCGGCTACAAATCGCGCGTCGGAACTGCTTTCTTCCCTGATCCCGTGACTTATCGTGACTACATCTATTCTATACCGCCGGATCACGGCTTCCGCTCTGAGCACATGCAGCATCACCATGCTGTCCGCCCCTCCGCTCACAGCAAGCAATAACTTCGACCCTTCCTTAAACTTCAATACTTCCATTTGTCTTCCATCAAATCTTCCGCTTTACCCGCTTCAGAATTTTCACCGCCTTCACGATTTTTTGTCTGCTCGATTTCCCCCGAAAAAACCACTTCTCTTTCGGGGAGTTTTTACCGCCTTCAAAGCTTTTGTCTGCTTAATTTCCTCCGGAAAAAAACGACTTCACTTTCGGCATGAGCAATGTGACCGCCACGCCCACCGTGAGCCCTGCGGGAATACCCAGAAGCGCAAGATACGGCGCGTAGCCAAGCATCTGCCTTGTCCCCGAAACAAACACGAAAACCGCGTTCTGCACAAGATTGTGACAAACTCCGGCAGCTATGCTTATTGCCGTTATACTGACGCTCTTCCCGAAACACCTGAACAGCAGAGCGCTCAGCGAATAGGATACGAGTCCGGCCGAAAGACTGTAAAGCAGCGTGCTCAGACTGCCCGTCAATGCCGCTCCGAGCAAAGTCCTTGCCAATACTACCGCGTATCCCTGCCACACCCCCATGACAGTAAGCGCAAGCATCGAGAATATGTTACCAAGCCCCATTTTCGCCCCCGGCAGAACTAGCGGCGGAAACAGACTCTCTATAATATACGCTATCAGACTCAATGCCGTCAAAAAAGCTATCCTTGTCAGCGTTCTTATTCCGGTTTTCTTTTTTTCGTCAATTTCAGTCATTTCTCTTTTATCCTGCGGGGATCCATCCTCCGTTGCCCACGCCTCTCACGGTAACCCCGTTCGGCATACATATTATCACCTGATCAGAGGTTGTTATTGGAGGAAAATTATTTACGCATTCCTTGGACACCGAACAATCGGCACTTACCATTAAAGCGCTGTTTTCCGTTATCTTCACGGTGTTGACGCCGTGCTTGGACACAGTCACATATATACCGTCCTTTTTTTCCTCCACCGTTACGTATTCTCGGGCATAGTTCTTCCATCTGCCTCCGAAATCGCATGAAAAACAAAGTTCGCCGTCCACGGTGATCTCTATCCCGGTAAGCCCCTCTCCGCTCTCGACTGAAAAAGCAGCCAAAAAACATACTGCCGTCAGCAGTAAAACCGCCGTATATATAAAAATATCTCCCTTTCCGAAAAATTTTCCCATATTAAGTTCCCGAAAGGATACGCGTATTCCGAACAGGCAGAAAATCAGATCACCTTAAACTCGTCGTCGTAAATGGTGACGCCGATCCTGTCCGTCACCAGGTAACCGCCGGATCCTTCTTTAACAAGCAGATATCCTTCTATCCCATATTTTTCACCGTACTCTGCAACAAAATCCGAAGCTTTGTCACCCAATATCATCAGCGAAGTGGATATGATGTCGCCACAGGAGGCTTCCTTCGTGATGACACTGCATGCAATATAACCGTTGCTGACGGGTGAAAGCTCTTTGTCTATTATATGGCAATATCTTATCCCGTCCTCTATATAGTACCTCTGATAATCGCCGCTCGTACTGAACGCGCTGTTTTTAACGAAGCACCCCGCATAATTATATTCGCCGCCTTCGACGTAACGCGGATTTATGAGTCCGATCTCCCATCCCGTGTTATTATCGGGAGCGTCGAGGAGGATGATACTGCTGTAGCCCAGACTCATATACCCCATGCCGAAGCCTTCTTCAGCAAGATACTTCTTTGCTTCGTCGAGAGCAAAACCTTTTCCTGCGCCGCCGAAGTCAATGCACATATTGAGCTCCGTCCCTCTGAATATAATCGAAGCACAGTTTTTCACCAGATAATATTTCCCGTCTTCTTCAATAAGCTCAGCCTTATTGAAATCCGAAAGCGGCAGCAACAACGCCGCTTCGCTCCCTTTCCGCTCGCTTTGCGGCACCATTTCATCTTCGTATCCGTAAGCTTCGCCGAAACCCCAATAACGGACCGCATGGTAAACTGCCGGGTTGAAAGCTCCTTCCGTATCACGGTAAAGTATGGAGCATATTTCGAATAGCCGCGCCGTTATTTCCGAAACTTCCGTTCTCTCTCCCTGAGAAAGTCTGTTGAACCGGACCACGTCGCCGTCAGGGTACCTTATGAAATTGGCGCTCAGATCCGCTTCGGCTTCCCTGAGCATCTCAGTCACCTTCATAGCGGCGGCCTCGGCCTGTTCTTCGGTTTTGTCTTCCCCGTAAACAAGCCTTATCATGAGCTCTGTACCGAAAACCTGATATTGTGTAGTGTAATAAACGCCGTATTTTTCTCTGCCCTCAAGCATAAAAAACAAAACGGCGGTCAGTACAGCCATCAATATGAATACCCCGACAAGTATTTTCCCTTTTACGCTCATCTGCTTTTAGGTCTTTCCCCCCTTAATTTCAGCGTCGGCATGGCGTTGAGTGACAGTTCGGCAGGAGTTCTGCCCTTATATATCTGAAAGTAACCGTTACTTGCTATCATCGCGCCGTTATCCGTGCACAAAGCCTTTTCGGGCAGATAAACGCGGTATCCCTCTTTCTCAAGCTGCACGGCTCGTTCTCTCAGGTACGAATTTGCTCCCACCCCGCCCGCAACGGCGATCTTTCCAAGCCCGCTTTTCACGAGTTCTTCGGCGGCTCTTTTCATAAGTCCGTCCACAGCGGCGAAATTGAAAGACGCACACATATCTTCAAGAGCTATGTCGTTTTCTCCGGCTTCTTCCTTCCTCATGATACGCGCTCCTTTTTGCATGGCGGAATTAAGGAAGTTCATGACTCCGGTCTTGAGTCCGCTGTAGGAAAGATTCCCGTTCTGCGCCACTACGGAATGAAACGGATATTTTACCTCGCCGTGCGCCGCAAGCCGGTCTATCTCCACTCCTCCCGGATAAGGAAGCCCCAGCACACGCGCTACCTTATCAAATGCCTCTCCCGCGGCGTCGTCGATCGTGGAGCAAAGCACGCATATCTCGTCGAAATCGTCCACCCTGACGACGGCGGTATGGCCTCCCGAAGCAAGCACGCATATATAAGGCGGGTAAAGATCCTTATGGCTGAGATAATTCGCGCATATATGGCCCTCTATATGGTTTACGGCGTAAAGCGGCTTCCCCGCCGCCTGCGACAATGCCTTGGCAAAGCTTACCCCCACAAGCAACGCACCCACCAACCCGGCACCGTATGTTACGGCAACGGCGTCTATATCCTTCAGTCCGACTCCCGCTTCCCTGAGAGCTGCCGACGTGACCTTATCTATAACCTGTATATGGTTCCTCCCCGCAATTTCCGGGACGACTCCTCCGTAAAGCCTGTGCACTTCTATCTGACTCGCGATCACATTGCTCAGTATTTTTCTGCCGTCGCTCACCACCGATACGGCCGTTTCGTCACACGAGGTCTCTATTCCGAGTACCAGCAGATTTTCTTTCATTTTTCCGTTAGCTCCGTTACAGCTTTATAGTACTCCGCTATTTCCGGAGCGTTTTTTGTTTCGGAAAGTATTTCTTCGCACTTGAGCTTTTCCTTATTCAGAAAAGCCCTGAAATCCTTCCCCATTTCAGCCAGATCGGTCTTGCCGAACATTATCTCCCTTTCGGAAAGCCGGTCCTTGCCCCTTACAAGCTTCATCACCGTATAAAACCTGCGTCCTTCGGCTACGGTAAAATCCTTTTCGATAAAATACCTGTCCATAAGCGCGATCCGGACCTCCCCCGCGTTTTTCATGGGCTGAAGTACAAGCACCTCAGGCAAAGTATCCGCATTGTTTACGATATCTATGATCTCGAGTCCGCCCATTCCGGCTATGACCGCCACCTCCGTTTCGATCCCTTCGAGTCCGTTTACACAGAAAAAATCCGCTTCAAACAAGCCTCTCCTTTCACACTCTTTTCTCGCCTTGTTCAGACTCGCCTCCGAAATATCGCAAAACTGCACGATCTTCGCTATCCCCGACGCCAACGCCTCGGCGCCTATGTAACCGTGATCGCAACCTACATCAGCTAACGAATCACATTGCGGTATCAATGATATTATTGCCGATAACCTTTTCTTCACACTTCCTCCTCAATCCAGAAAATCATGAAGCTTTTTGCTTCTGGTCGGATTCCTGAGTTTTCTGAGCGCCTTGGCTTCTATCTGACGTATCCTTTCCCTTGTAACGTTGAACGCCAGCCCTACTTCCTCAAGAGTACGCGGTCTGCCGTCGTCTATACCGTAGCGGAGCCTCAATACCTTCTCCTCACGCGGAGTAAGTTTGTGAAGTACACTGATCAGTTCTGCGCGAAGCATTCCGGAAGCAGCCGAGTCGCTCGGCGACTTGGCTTTTTCGTCCTCTATGAAATCACCTAAATGACTGTCGTCTTCCTCGCCTATGGGCGTTTCAAGCGAAACCGGATCCGACGCGATCTTCTGCACTTCTATCACCTTCTCCACCGACACGTTGAGTTCCTCGGCTATCTCTTCGGGGAAAGGTTCCCTTCCCAATTTCTGAGTAAGTGAACGCTGTGCTCTTATCTGACGGTTGATGGTTTCCACCATGTGCACGGGTATCCTTATAGTGCGCGCCTGATCGGCTATCGCGCGCGTTATAGACTGACGTATCCACCATGTCGCATACGTCGAAAACTTGAAACCCTTGGTATAATCGAACTTGTCCACAGCCTTTAAAAGTCCGAGATTTCCCTCTTGTATCAGATCAAGCAGCTGCATTCCTCGCCCCACATACCTCTTGGCAATCGAAACCACCAATCTCAGATTGGCTTCCCCGAGTTTCTTCTTGGCTTCCATATCTCCTTCGAGTATCTGTTTTGCAAGTTCCCTTTCCTCTTCCTCTCCGAGAAGAGGCACCTTCCCGATATCCTTCAGATACATTTTCACCGGATCGTCAAATGTAACGTCCTCGGTATCCTTGCTGAGCAGGTCATCGTCGGTGGGGAGCGGAGCTCCGTATATCTGAAGCGGAGTATCGTACAGATACTTGAATATTTCCGCCTGCTGATCGGGAGTGATATCGGGATTTTCCTTTTCCAGCTGTATTATCACTTCGTCTTCTGTTATAAAGCCTTTGCTTCCGCTCATTTCACGGAACTTCTCATACAAAGCTTTCAATACACTTTCATTTAATTCCATACTTTTTCCTCTTTGGGTTATTCTGTCCTATTTTACCGCTTCCTACGCTTTATAAAATAATTTTTGCCGCCGAAACGCTTATTTTTGTATTTTTTCCGCCGAAAAACGCTTTCAGTCGAGAAAATCTCTCAGTTTCTTGTTTCTGTTTGCCGCACGGAGCTTCCTGACCGCCTTGGCCTCTATCTGCCTTATCCTTTCCCTCGTGACGTTGAAAGCCTTTCCGACTTCTTCAAGAGTACGAGGTCTGCCGTCATCGAGTCCGTATCTCATTCTGAGCACTCTTTCCTCACGCGGCGTAAGTTTATGCAGTTCCTTGATCAGCTCTTCCCTGAGCATCTTGTTCGACGCTATATCGCCCGGCGAAACAGCTTTCTTGTCCTCTATGAAATCCTTGAGAAAGCTGTCCTCCCCGTCTGAAACCGGCGTGTCTATGGAAACCGGCTCCTGTGCTATCATACGCACTTCCGTCACCTTTTCCACGGAAACATTGAGTTCCTTTGCAAGCTCCTCGGGATAAGGATCTCTTCCGAGCTGCTGAGTGAGCGAACGCTGTGCTCTGGTTTGCCTGTTTATGGTTTCCACCATATGTACGGGTATCCTTATGGTCTTTGCCTGATCGGCTATCGCGCGCGTTATAGACTGACGTATCCACCATGTGGCATAAGTCGAAAATTTGAAGCCCTTCGTATGATCGAATTTCTCCACCGCTTTGATAAGCCCGAGATTTCCTTCCTGTATCAGATCGAGCATCTGCATGCCCCTGCCGACATACCTTTTTGCTATTGATACCACAAGTCTAAGATTAGCTTCGCTGAGCTGTTTTTTTGCCTCCTCGTCACCCTGTCTTACTCTTTCCGCCAGAGCTTTTTCCTCTTCCTCCGTAAGCAAAGGGATCTTTCCGATATCTCTTAAAAACATCTTTACCGGATCGTCCGACCCGATATCCTCTTCCGACACCGCAAGTTCGTCGTCGGGAATAAGAGGCTGACCGTACAGATTGAGCGGCGAATCATAAAGATATTTCAATACTTCCGCTTCCTGCTCGGAAGTTATATCCGGAAACGTCTTTTCCAGCTTGATAAGTACCTCGTCCTCGGTAACATATCCTTTTGCCTCGCTCTCCGAAAGCAGCCCTTCGTAAAGCTCTTTTAATAATTCCTTATTGATATCCATAATCCCCTCTGAAGCATATCCGTCTACCGGCTGCCCGATATATTTTTCTTTTTGTTCATAAGAGCACGTATCCGCGCTGTATAGGCGGGAAGCTCATCTTCAGAAGCCTTTTCGGCATACTTGCTCAGCTGCATTATTTCCCCGTCTATATCCGCCGACTTCACCTTCTTAAGACAATCGGTATAATAAGCCTTCTCACTCGGCTTCCCGTCAAACTCAGTCCCGACTATAGCCATGACCAAAGGATCCGCTTCCCCCGTTTCCTGAAACAGCCTGTTCATTTCAGGCTTCTCGGACCTTTCCCTGCACTCTTTGATATAAGAAAATATCTTCCCGGCAGAACTCCCCGCCTTTACTGCAGGATAATAGTCTTCGGCGTACTCCACCCCTTCTATCATTGCGGCTGCAACGCATGCAAGCGCAAGAGTATATCCGTCTGCGCCGGCTTGGGGTATCACAAAGCTTTCGTTTTCCTCTCTGACGCTGTTGTTTCTTACAAACTCTTCATTGAATCCCGTTGTGAAAACGACCTTCTCTACAAGCTTCTCTTTTTCGACGCTGTCTTCGGTACTGCGGATGACATCCAAAGCTTCTTTGGTAAAAGCTATCCGGTTTCTTTCTCTTTCCGAAGGGTTTTGCTCCGAAAGGTCATATTTTGACATGAGCACATATAACTTGTAATCATTGAGCTCCCTTGCGCCGCGTACCAATTCGCTAAAAGCCTCTGCGCCGTGTTCTCTGATAAACTCGTCGGGGTCGGTCTTGTCGGGCAGTGACATAACATTTACGCGAAGTCCCTCCGCACGCAGAATGTCCAGTCCCCTCAGTGTGGCTCCCCTTCCGGCGGAATCACCGTCATAACATATGTAGATCTCGTCGGTATACCTTTTGAGCATACGTGCCTGTCCGGCGGTAAGAGAGGTCCCCATGGAAGCCACTGCGCAAGGATACCCGTACTCATGAAGCGCTATGACGTCCATATATCCTTCAACAAGTACCGGCCTTTGCATTTGACCTTTCTGTTTGAGTTCTTTAAGCTTGTTTATATTGAAAAGCGTGTTGCTTTTATCGAAAATCACAGTCTGAGAGGTGTTTTTATATTTCGCAAAGGAATCGTTTCCGGGGTACGCTCTTCCTCCGAAAGCCAGGACCTCACGCATCCCCCCTATGACGGGAATAATCAGCCGTCCGGCCATAGCATCGGAAAGCTGACCTCTGCGTGTAGTTTCCGCGACTCCCGCCGCAAGCATATTTTCGGCAGAAAAGCCTTTGTCCGCAAGATAGGAAACAAGCGTTTCCCTGTCTGAGGAGCACCCTATGCCGAAGGCTTTGCAGGTTTTTTCGCTTATGCCCCGCTTTGCCAGATACTCTCGCCATTTTCGCCCGCTCTCCGACAACAACACTCTGTGATAAAACAGCGCAGTCTCTTTTAAAAGCTGCAACAACACTTCTCTTTTTTTCCTTTTCAGCCTGATATCCTTCTCGGCTTTCTCGTCTGCCGCGGCGGGCACACTGAGTCCTGCCCGCGCCGCAAGAATCTGCACGGCCTCCATAAACGACACGCCTTCATATTCCTCAACGAATTTTATCACGTCGCCGGATACCCCGCATCCGAAACATTTATAAAACTGTCCCTGCCTCGATATGGAAAAACTCGGCGTTTTTTCATGATGGAAAGGACAAGCGGTCCAATAATTGCGCCCCCTTTGTACTACGGGCAAATATCCGCTTATTACATCAACTATATCGTTTTTACTCTTCAACTCGTCGATAAATTTCTGAAAATCCAATTCCTTCTCCGAAAGACCGCTTCACGGCGCCGCCTTATTTATTCCGTGACACGCCTGCTTTTCCTCGTATTCCTTCTTATTGTTCCGTGACATGCCTGCTTTTTCCGCATATTCCTTCTTATTTATTCCGTGACACGCCTGCTTTTCCTCGTATTCCTTAATCTAATATAATATTCTACTAAATTTTTGATTTTCCTTCTTTTTAAATGCACCGCTCACGAATTTCCCAAATATAAAACGCAGCTCTCGGAAAAGCTGCGTTCTGACTCAGACCGGAAGCCGCATGACTTTGAGTCAGCGGCAGAGTCCTTCTGAATTGCCGACAAAATGTAAAAACGTTTCCTTATCAGGATTTTTCTCCCGCTATGAGCCTGCAGACGTTTTCACTGAAACGAGAGGGATTTTCGATCTCCAGTCCTTCTATGAGCCTTGCCTGATCATAAAGTACCTCGGCAAGTAATTTGAGTCTGTCCTTGTCTGACTCGAACAGTTCAACCATCTTATCGAAAACGGGATGCGTCGCATTGAGCTCCAGAACTTTGTCGGCATATACTTTGCTGTTATTCGGATTAGGGATAGAGTTCAAAACCTTTTCCATCTCAATGGATAATTCACCTTCAGCCGAAAGACATACAGGCGCATTTTTCAGCCGTTTGCTGAGCCTGACGTCCTTGACTTTCCCTGCAAGGACGTCCTTAACGAATCCGAGCATGTCTTTTTGTGTTTGATCGGGTTCCGGAGAATCTCCGGAAGCAACATCTTCATCGGCAACTGATTTGAAGGGCTTTCCGTCATAACTCATTATCATTTTCACAAGAAATTCATCTATGCCGTCGGTAAGGGCAAGGACATCGAAGCCCTTATCTATAACGCTCTCAAGCTGAGGAAGATTTCTGATACTGTCCATGGAACCGCCGCAGGCATAAAATATCTTGTCCTGCCCCTCTTTCCCGGAAGCTACATACTCCCTGAGCGTGATCATACCGTCACCGCCCACGTGCCTGAACAAAAGCAGATCCTGAAGTTCATCCTTTTTCATTCCGTATGTGGAATAGATACCGTATTTGAGCTGCATGCCGAACACATTGAAAAACTTTTCATACTTTTCACGGTCATTTCCGAGCATTTCCTCAAGTACGGAATGTATTTTTTTGTTTATCGCCGACGCCATAGCCTTAAGCTGTCTGTTGTGCTGCAGCGTTTCTCGTGAGATGTTGAGAGGAAGATCCTGGGAATCCACTACCCCGCGCACGAAAGAATAACTGTCATCAAGCAAATCTCCGCACTTCTCCATTATGAGCACACCGTTATTATACAGCCGCAAGCCCTTTTCAAATTCCTTGGTGTAATAATCATACTCTGCCCTCGAAGGCAAAAACAACATCGCACTGAAACTTACCGTACCTTCCGCAGATACCCTTATCACCTCGAGAGGCTTCTCGAAATCACGGAATACGTCAGTATAAAAATTGTTTATTTCTTCATCGGTCACCTCGTTTTTCGGTTTTTTCCATAAAGGCACCATGCTGTTTACCTGCTTCGGTCCTTCTTCTTTTTCGCTCCCGGAATCCTTCTGCACGTCTTTTACCTCAAGCATTATCGGATACCTTATATAATCGGAATGCTTTTTTATAAGCCGTTCAAGCGTATAATACTCAAGAAATTCTCCGTACTTCTCTTCTTCCTCGTCCTTTTTGATATACAGCTTTACCTCCGTTCCGCACCCCTCCTTTTCAGCTTGGGTCACGGTGTATCCGGAAATACCGTCGGACGCCCATAAATATGCCTTATCAGAATCATACGGACGCGAAAGTACCTCCACCTTCTCCGCCACCATGAAAGCCGAATAAAACCCTACACCAAACATCCCTATCACGTCGGCGCCGTTCTCCGTTGCCTTGCGGAATTCATCAGTACCGCTGTGAGCAATGGTTCCGAGATTTTCTTCCATTTCGGCGGCGTCCATACCGCATCCGTTGTCCGACACCGTAAGCGTACGCGCCGCCTTATCCGCTGTCACGTCTATTCTGTAAGCATCTCTGCCTAGCCCCGTTTCGCCCGCGGAAAGTGCATGATAATACCGCTTATCGATAGCGTCTGCGGCATTGGATATCAGTTCTCTCAAAAAAACATCCTTGTGGGTGTAGACCGAATTTATCATCATCTCAAGTAACTTCTGAGATTCAGCCTTGAATTTTTTCATATACTCCTCCGTTTAACCTTACTTATTTATCAATGATTTGTTTTCCTGTAACAGTTTTCCGCACGTGCCGGACGGTTTTCCGTCCCGCCACCCGCGTTACGCGATCACGCTCAGCCGCTTATTTAACGACAAGCTCACCGTTTCCGAGAAAGTTCGCCCGCCGCACGTGCCGGACGGTTTTCCGTCCCGCCACCCGCGTTACGCGATTCACATGCTGTACCTTTATTTCACTGCAATTCAAGTACCTTGTACATTGTAGCACAATAAAGAAATTTGTCAAGTGTTTTAAATAAATTTTCAGACAAAATTTAATAACACAAAGTCAAAGCGATTCATTCCCGGGTAAAAAGAGCGGGTTTTTGTTCGTTTCCCACACAAGGATTTTAATTGAATAAATCATTATTTTGACTTTTAACAGGTTAAATTTTATATTATCCGCTCTAAACCGATTGAAAATTATGCTTTATATGGTAAAAAAATGTCATCGGAGGACAATACACCGTAGTGTAGGGGATAGCAGGCAAACTGCTTGCAGGCCGCTTGTCACAAAAGATGTCGGGTAAGCTCGGTCAAATGTTAAATACGTTTTGCCGAGCTGTTTATTTTTCGGAGGTCAAATTTATGAACTTTAATTTAGTGCCGTTTACGGCAAATGACGGAAAACTGTTTATTTTAATATTCAATGGGCCTTTAAACACGGAGCAATGATTGAATTCGGAGAACGAGATAACCATGATGACGACTCCGGAAAAATTATCTCGCGTAAAACGATTGAAGATTGCATTGATGAACCGGACAAAGTCACTTTCAGCATTACATCAGACGATAAAAACGTTGGCGGTGTAATACTCAAAATTGATGAGATAACGCAATATAATTACCCTGAAATACTTTTTGTAATACTGGGAGAACACATCAAAGGTATTGGTTATGCTACGTGGAAACAAGCAGAGAAAATGTATCCCGATACAAAAATTCGGGAAACGTGTACCCCCATATTTTGAAAAAATATTCATTTTTACGTAAATAAACGCGGTTTCCAGATATATCAATTTGGTGCGGGTATTTTCAACCCGACAACAGAATTTATGAAAAAAATAACCAATACGGAACAAATGAAATGTTTCGATTTATAAAAATTATTAATAAATACCTTTATTAAAGTACAGCACACTACACAGTTAGGTCAAATGTATTCTGAAGACAAAAAAATATGCACCTCCAAAAGTGTCTAACTTTTGGGGTGCATATCAAAATTTCGGTTAGTCTTTTATTTTATCGGAAAAATCATTACGGAACATTCAGTTTGTCCGCTCGTATTTTTATTTTATTGCGGCAGAAAATGCCGTTAATCCTTTCTGTCCTTTTCTTCATCCTTTTCTTCTTCTACGGGAGTCACGTGCACCGTTGCGAAAAGGGGACGGTGGGAGTCGGTATCGGTAACCGTGATATCAAGATTTTCGAAGGTAAAGTGATCTCCTTTTTCGGGAATTTTATCCAGTTGTTCGGATATCCAGCCGTTGAGAGTAGAGCTTTCGGTTTCGACATTTATCCCGAACTGCTGACAAAAATCGTCTATATTCATGCCGCAGTTGACGCGGTAAGTATTTTCCGCCGTTTTCTTTACGTCCTCCATGACGTCGTCGTGTTCGTCCCAGATATCTCCGACGAGTTCTTCGAGGATGTCCTCCATTGTTACGATACCCAATGTTCCGCCGTATTCGTCCACCACTACCGCCATATGAGATTTTGTACTCTGCAAGGTTTTGAGCAAGTCGCTTATTTTTTCCGTTCGGTGAATGAACAGGGGCGGCGTCATGAGCTTTGACAAAGGTTTATCGGCTATGCCTTCCGCACAGAAAAAGTCTTTCAGGTGAAGGATGCCCACGATATTGTCGATATCGTCCTCATATACCAGCAGACGGCTGAATTTACTGCTTTCAAATTTCTCGGCGGTTTCTTGTTTTGTGGCGTTGAGAGGCAACGCTTCGAGGTCCACTCTGTGAATCAGGATATCTTCGGCTTTGAGATCACCGAATTCTATAGCGTTACGGAGCAGATGCCCTTCATTGGTATCGATCGAGCCGTCCTCCTGCACCTCTTCCACAAACATAAGCAGTTCTGCCTGAGAAAGCTTATCGGAGTCTTTGCGCCTGAGAAACAAAGACAAAAACTTTTTCCATAATCTGAACAGAAAATTGAGAGGAGTAAGTATCCAGATAAGAAACTGGATGAGCGGAGCCGAAAACATCGCAAACTTCTCGGAAAAATCTTTCGCTATGCTCTTGGGCGAAATTTCTCCGAAAATAAGCACGACAATAGTTATCACCACTGTGGATATTGTCGCTCCGATATCCCCGTAAATATGAACGAACATCACCGTGCCTAATGAAGCTATGGCGATATTCACGATATTATTGCCGATAAGGATAGTAGAGATCAGTCTGTCGTAGTCATTGCTTAGCTTGAGCACAAGCTTGGCGCGGCGGTTCCCTTCCTCGGCGAGGGTTTTGATCCTTGTTCTGTTGAGTGACGAAAACGCCGTTTCGGTGGCGGAAAAATATGCCGATCCGATCAGGCACGCCACCATTGCTATTATGTAATATACGTAATTCATCGTTTGATTGCTCCTTAAAAATAATAATCCCGAAAAAAGCCGCACTAACAGAGAACTTTATGATAATATCTGTAATACGCTTTTTTTGTTTTGCAAGCAATCAAACATGCATAATTCTGAGGGTGGTTCGGATTTGCAGATAAACTACAAGGACCGCCGTCATCGCTATCCATAGTCAGATATCAACCTCTCCTTTTTAAATATTATCTGTTATTCTACCATAAAAAAACTTTTTCGTCAACGGCATACTATCCGATTTCCCAAAATAAGCCGCACGGCAAAAACGTTTTGTTGCCGCATTTAAAAATTTCCGCCAATCGATTGCTTTTTTCGGGAAAAGATGATATCATGTATCAGGCGATACAGTTGCGCTTCCGCGCATCAAAAGGGAACACGGTGAAAATCCGTGACAGCCCCCGCTACTGTAAACGATTTGTTTTGCAAAATACCACTGTCTTGAAGGCATATTGTGTCTGCGGATGGGAAGGTGTAAAACGTGCGTCGTGAGCCAGGACATCTGCTGTATTGTCAAAGCATAAGTTTCGGAGGGAGACGAGTGCGGAATCATTTCCGAAGGTAATCGTGTTTTTTACCGTATAACCTCGCGTCCCGCTTTGTGCGGGTTTTTTTATGCGCTCCTGCCCTGCAGGACGGATATTTTATTTTTGCATAAGAACTCCTCTCGCCTGCATCCGACTTGTCCTCCTCCGAAAATACGGAAAATCTTAAAGCTGTAAGACTGTCGGACCGAAGTGCTGTTCCGGCAGCCTGCAAAAGGAAAACGTAATGAAACTGCTTTACTCTCTTCATCCTGCCGCGGTATTACCCGTAATACTTTTTACGATAATACTTTCCATGCTGAATATCAATCCTTTGTTTTCAGCCTGTTCGCTTGCCGGTTCGCTGATACTCATCATTGCGGTCTCGGGAGTAAAAGAACTGCTGAAAACTCTGAAATTCGCACTGCCGGTATTTTTGTTGATGTCGGCTGTTAACCCGCTCCTGGTCAGAGACGGCTATACCGTCCTCTTTACGGCGGCGGGCATTGCCTTTACGCTTGAGGCTGCATTATACGGGATATCCGCTTCCATGTCGGTGATTTCGGTTTTCTGTCAGTTTAAATGCCTGAACGCCGTGATCGACGGCGATAAATTCCTGTATTTATTCGGTAATATATCTCCGCGGCTGGCGCTCACACTTTCGGCTGCCATCGGCTTCTACCCGACTGCAAAAAAAATCATCCGTGAAACAGATGATTGTCAGCGTCTGACCGGGATCTACTCCGATAAAAATTTTTCGGACAAAATAAAAGCCAAAGGCGGGACCCTCTCCGCCGCTACCGGACTTTGTCTCGAAAAGGCGATGGAAAAAGCTGATATGTGCCGTGCGCGCGGCTTCTCGCTGAAAAACCGGACGCATTATTCTCCGTACGACTGGAGACTCAGAGAATGGCTGTTTTTCACACCCGCCGCCCTCCTTTTCGTTTCTTCCTGCGTACTCCTTCTGGCCGGAGGAGGTAAATACGATTTTTACCCGCTATGTACCTCCCTGCCCTCGGACCCCCTTTCCCTCTCCCTTTATTTTTGTTACTCCGCACTGCTCCTGACAGCGCCGGCTGCTGAAACCTTCCACTCTCTGCGCGTCCGCCGTGCTTTGGCACAAACCTTCGGCTGATCACCGCACCAGTATCTGATACGCTGTCCGTATTCGACAGATTTCAATCTCAATATCGGTATAAAATCATGGATATCCCCCTCGTCAACATCAAAAACCTCAGTTTCAGATACAACACTTCTTCGGATTTTGCCCTGAAAGACATTTCAATATCCTTGTCCGAAGGTTCCTTTACTTTGCTCTGCGGAGTGAGCGGAAGCGGGAAAACCACTTTGCTCCGGCTGCTCAAACCCGAACTTTCTCCTGAAGGCTGCTCCCGAGGCGAGATACTCTTCAGCGGAACACCTCTTGAAAAACTTGACAAAAAAACTTCAGCTTTTCAAATAGCTTTCGTCCCGCAGGATCCCGACACAGGTATCATAACGGATAAAGTGTCGCGGGAGCTGGCATTCAATTTGGAAAACATGGGCATGGATCCCGGACTCATGAACCTGAGAATAGCCGAAATATGCGGATACCTCGGACTTTCGGATAAATTCTCAAAATCAACGGGGGCCCTTTCGGGCGGCGAAAAACAATTATTGAACCTGGCTTCAGCACTTGCAGTGCGTCCACGGCTGCTCCTTCTCGATGAACCTACCACTCAGCTCGACCCGGTTTCCGCGGCAAATTTCCTTGCCTGCCTGAAACGCGTGAATGACGAAACAGGCGTTACCGTGCTCATTACGGAACATCGCCTCGAAGAAACGCTCTCGACAGCCGATTATGCCGGAGTACTGGAAAAAGGCAGACTCGCTCTTTACGGCAAACCGCGCGATGTCGCACGGAAAATATACCTTTCAGACAGCTCCCTGAAACCCGCCGTTCCTGCCGCCGCGGCAGTCTTTACTGAAATCGAAGGGAAAGGGATACCGCCATTAACCGTACGCGAAGGTATAAGCTATCTGAAAAGCCTGCCCGGCGTCGGTCCCTCCGGCAATGCAGACGATAAGTCTGAAGTTTCCGTCCTTTCCTTACCCGAACGCGTCGGCTCTTCAGACGACACGAACTACAAAAGAAAACAAAAACCGCCGTCAGATACTCCCGTATTCAATCTGAAAAATTGTTTTTTCCGCTACACTGCTCAGGGAAAAGACATACTGAACGGTTTGGATCTCGAGGCTTTCGCCGGCGAGTTTATCTGCCTCCTCGGAGCCAACGGAGCCGGCAAAAGTACCTTGCTTCGCATTCTGGCGGGACTTGACTGGGTTTATTCGGGGAAAGTCAGGATTTTCGGGGAAAATCCGAAAAAACTTCCGGCAAATACTTTCGGACGCGATATTTGTCTGCTGCCTCAAAACCCGCGCGCCGTGTTTACCGACAACACCCTCAAAGAAGAACTTTTATCTCAGTTAATCGGCTCTCCCTTGGAAAAAATCGAAGACTCCTCCTTCTTTCAGAACACGGTCTCGCTTTTTTCCCTTGAACCCCTCCTGGAGAAAAACCCTCTCGACCTCAGCGGTGGAGAACTTCAAAAAGCCGCCGTTTGCAAGCTTATTTTACGGCGTCCGAAGGTGCTGCTTCTCGACGAACCTACTAAAGGCCTCGATGTGGCAGCAAAATATCAGATCGCCGATATCCTTTCCGACCTCAGCCGAAAAGGTACTCTTATCATTACGGCAACTCATGATATGGATCTCGCCGCCGGCTACGCCGATCTGTGCGGTATGTTTTTCGACGGAAAACTCAGTATGCTCCACGCACGCAGCTTCTTCACCGCAAATAACTGCTACACCACCTCAGCCTCCCGTATAGCCGCAAACCTTTTCCCGGGCGTGATCACGACCGAAGAATTGATCAGAAGTATCCGAGAACTAAACAAAACAAATCAGATCTGATCACGAAAAACAGTATGAAAAATATAAAAAAACTGAAGTCTGCAATAAAAATATCCGTTTACTTTCTTCTCATTCCCGCACTGATAATAGTCGGAACAGCTCTTTTCAACAATAAACAGTATGTTCTGGTCGCCGCGGGTATAGCTGCCTTATCTTTTATCCCGGTTTTTCTGAGCTTCGAAAAAGGCAGACATAATGAAAGAGAATTGCTTGTCATTGCCTGTATGACGGTATTGAGTGTATTATCACGGGAAATTTTCATGCTGGTTCCGCATTTCAAACCCGTGACCGCAATGATCATTATCACCGCCATAGCCTTCGGCAAAGAAGCAGGTTTCCTCACGGGCGCCCTGACCGCTCTCCTTTCTAACATTTTTTTCGGGCAAGGTCCATGGACTCCTTTTCAGATGTGCGCATGGGGACTTACGGGTCTGATAAGCGGCCTGATATTCGGGAACGGTAAAACGAACCTCTTCAAACTTATTCTCACCGGGATCGTCAGCGGTATAGGTTTTTCGTTTTTTATGGATATATACACTGCACTTTCACTCGGAAGCTTCAGTTTTTCCGTGTACCTCGCGGCTTTGCTCAGCGCAGCGCCCGTCACGGCGATATACTGCTTCTCGAACGTGGTATTCTTGCTGCTGCTCTCCAAGCCTCTTTTGAAAATACTTACAAGAATCAAAACAAAATACGGAGTTTTTCAGAAGGACCAGAGCCGAAAAATCGACTCCGCAAACAACAACCCGAAATACTCAGACGTCTCAGGCGAACCGGCAGAAGTTACGGAGGAAATTTCGCAGATAGCGCATTATGATGAAGACGGTGAAAATGTCAGCGGCGAACCGGCAGAAGTTACGGAGGAAGCCGAATCAAAGACGAGATTATCTGAAAGCGACGATGAAGGTTTTCGGGAAAAAAATCAGGCTGAAAGAGATAAAGAAGATGTCGTCCGGAAAGACGGATGAAAGAATCAGCCGAGCGATGCTTAATATGAAGTCATTTTGCCAATTGCTGAAAAAAAACTTGACTTTACGCTTAATTTACTGTATTATACTTAATGCTGAAGAGCTGAGGGAAAAATGCTGAATGGTATTTTGAAAAGCGGCTTCGGAAGCGTTTACAGGCCGGAGTATTCCGGAAAAAGTTTCGAGCACGTATGAGACGGGAATTTTCCGAAAGGAGAAGGAACGGCCTAATAGAAGGATATTTCCGGTCATTGCGGCGGCGAAGTCAAATAACAGCAGTATTCATGAAGGAGCGGGAAGGCTGTTTGCGAACGAGCGAAGATATTTCCGGAGTGACGCGGATCTTGATTTTATTCGGCATGATACGGCAAGCTTCCTTAGTTAAATGGATATAACAAGCCCCTCCTAAGGGCTAGTTGTGGGTTCGATTCCCGCAGGGAGTACCATAAAGAAGACTGAAAAAGTCTTCTTTTTTTTCGGCTGTTTTTTATGACCCTTTTCGGTCTCGATGTTTGCAAACTGATACTCCTCAACGAGAAATAAAGCATCTTTCTGTATTGCTTTGCAGATTCAATGTATGCAAACTGATACTCCGCCTTTTCAGCCGGCTTCATCCTCTGTCCCGATTTTCTCTCCCTTACTTCCTGCCGCTGCCGAGCCGGCTGCTTCTTTCCCCTTCACTTCCCGCTCTTCCTCTTTGTCCCTTCCGTAAAACTTTGCCGTCTTACTGTATTCTTTCAACTCTTTACCCGTCAGCCTTCTCTTCAAACGAAATTTCCAGTTCTGTCCTACTGTGCCGGGCAAATTCATACGCGCTTCGTTTCCGAGTAACAGTATATCCTGTACAGGTACCACCGCAAGCTGCGAAGGCGAAAGCAGGGTCAATCTTATCACCTCTTTCACGATCTGCTTTTTCGTCCGCAACGACCCCTTTATACCGTAATGCTCAAGCGTCGTTTCCACTCCTTTCCGAAATGTCCCGTACTCCCCCTTCCCCAGACTCGTCAGATAACCGAGCATTGTATCATTATCATGTGTCCCCGTGTAGCAAACTGAATTTTTTTCGGTATGCTGCGGAAGATAAGAATTATCCGGATCTCCGTCAAAAGCAAAACCGGTTATTTTCATGCGCGGGAAACCCGTTTCGGCGACCAACCGCCTTACTCCTTCATCCTGTACCCCGAGATCCTCCGCTATGATATTCAGTTTTCCGAGAACTTTTTCTGTCTGCTCAAACAACTCGCACGCGGGGCCCTTCCTCCATACGCCGCGCTCTGCAGTAAGCGAGTCCGCATCTACTTCATAGTACCTGTCGAAACCGCGGAAATGATCCAGTCGCACAACATCGTACAATTCGAAAGAACGTCTGAGTCTTTCTATCCACCAGGAGTATCCGTCTTTCCTGTGCTCTGACCATCGATATACGGGATTACCCCATAGTTGACCCGTCTTCGAAAAATAATCGGGAGGAACTCCGGCTATTTTTTCTGCTGTCAGATCGCTTTTTAACTTAAAAAGTTCGGGATGACGCCATACGTCGGCGCTGTCATAAGCTACATATAACGGCACATCTCCGATAATATATACGTTCCTGTCGTTGGCATACTTCTTAAGAGCTTTCCACTGCCTGAAAAATTCATACTGAACAAACTGCCAGAAAAGATACTCTCTGTAATTTTCTTTTTTAAATTTGTCCGTATAACTTTTTCTTGAGAATTTATATTCTTTTGGCCATTTGTCAAACGATTTCCCGTCGAAGCTCTGCTTAAGCGCCATAAAAAGAGCATACTCATCGAACTCTCCTTTTTTCACAAAATCGGTAAATTCTTCCGAATTACAGTCAAAACGACTGAAGGCTCGTCTTAAAACGGCGTATTTTTTATCATACAAAAAAGCATAGTCTATATCGTTCCCCTCATACTTACAGCCGGTCACGTCATTTTCGGTCAGCAGTCCTTCCTTTATAAGGATATCGAAATCTATAAAATAAGGGTTCCCCGAACCGCTGAAAACCGACTGATAAGGCGAATCTCCGTAGCCCGTCTGAACAAGAGGCAGGATCTGCCAGTAACGGATATTTTTACGTGAAAGAAGCCTGACAAAACCATAGGCTTCCTTTCCCATCGTACCGATACCGTATTCCCCGGGTAATGATGAGATATGCAATAGAATTCCCGCTGATCTGTTTGAAATCATTTTTTCCTCCGGTGGACGATATTTACTTTATATCCATATTCCGAGATGTAAAACGTATTTTTCTTTGTGCTCCGGCGTTACCGTGCAAGAAAACCGTATTGAAAAACGCCCGACATCTTTTTAACGCCGATACGTTTTTGAATCTTTCTTTTTTGACCGAACTCTTTCATTTGCATCTCTTCGGCAGTTCTCTCAAAAAGCTCCGGGCCTTATTTTCTGTCGCTTTTAAGTACGCAGAAGGAACAGGCAGGCAAGACCGTCCCTGTCTTACTATCGGTTTTTTCGTCCGTCGTATTGTTGACGAGCAAGGTATAAGGGGCTCTTTCCATTATAAATATATCTCCGCGCGACCCTATTTTCACTTCATCGTCAAGAAAATCCCTTTTCAGGCCGGAAAGCATCTTTACCGTGATCAGAAGTTCACGATTCCACTCCGACTCTTCCCATACAAATCCGCGGCGGCAGTCGGGATCAGAACCTCCGGTCATGCCCGTCTCGTCTCCGTAATATATGCACGGCATCCCCGGATAAAAAAACATCACCGCCATAGCACATCTCATTTTTCCGACATTTCCGTTTACCGATGTGAAAAATCTTTCGGTATCGTGGCTCCCGAGTAAATTCAACATCATACCGTTTACCGTATCGGTATTCTTCATCAGTAAGGAGGACAGTTTATCGGCGAAAGCCTCGGCGTCGTCCTTCCCGAAAACAAAATAGTTTCTGCAAGCCGCAAGGAAAGGATAGTTCATCACGGAATCAAATTCATCGCCCTTCAGCCACCCCGACGCGTCATACCATACCTCTCCTATAATCAATGCGTCCTGCCGTATGGACTTGACCAGAGTCCTGAAGCGTCTCCAGAACACATGAGATATTTCATCGGCAACGTCAAGCCTCCAGCCGTCTATATCGCATTCCCGCATCCACTTCTCGGTCACCGATAATAAATAATCCTGTACGGCAATATTTCCGGTGTTCCATTTAGGCATCCGCCCCATATCGGCAAAGCTTTCGTAATTGACATTCACCGTATCCACGCTGTCGCCATGCACGATAAACCACTCAAAATACGGAGAATTGCGCCCTTTTGCGACAACGTCTCTGAACTCGGGAGCGTAAAACCCCGAATGATTGAACACGGCGTCAAGTATGATTCGCATACCTTTTTTATGTGCATCTTCCGTCAGCGCCTTGAGCGCGGTCTTCGTACCGAATATGGGATCCACAGTAAAATAATCGACAGTATCGTATTTATGATTGCTCGGAGCGCTGAAGACCGGAGTCAGATACAAACAATCGGCTCCCAGCTCCTTTATATAATCGAGCGACTTGCGTATCCCTTCTATATCGCCGCCGTGAAATCCGTTTTTTTGAGGTAAAGCACTCCATTCAGCATTTATATAACCGTCGTTTTTTTCAAAATCTCCGCGTCTGAAACGTTCCACGAAAATCTGATAAAATACGGCTTTGTCACACCAGGCGGGCTTTCTGTGGACATCCGCCTCGTTTATCCCGGGACATTGGAAATAAGTATAGAATCTTTCGTCGTCATCTTCGCTCACGCCGTTTTCCGTATAATAACACACCGTATTCCCCTTTCGGATACGGAATAAATACAATATATGAGAGTCGGAAAGCTTCAGCCTTACGCCGTAATAATCGAAAAGGCCGTCGGAAAAACCTTTTGTCATATGAAAAACCGATGGCCCTTTGTCCCTGTGATACTTATAGTATAATATGAGCTCCACACCGTCGACATCATCCTTCGCCGTGCGGAAACGTATACGGTATTCCTCAGCGGAGACCGCATATGCCCATCCCGAGTGCGGAAGGTGCCAGAGCGCCCCCGCATTCGGTTTTTCGGATATTTTATTTTTCAGCATACTATATCAGTTTTATACCTCTGTCCGCCTCAACGATCCCTGCCTTGTCAAAATCCGGCATGATAAAGACTTTTCCGGTCACCGGTCCTTCCGTAAAGACATTTACCGTTTTGTCGTTGACGCGCACTCTGAGAAATTTCTCTTTTCCGTAATCGCTCACGCCTTCCACCGTCCCTTCTATTCCGGAATCCGCGATCCTGACGGTGTAAGGTGTAAAATCATAGTAAAAGCGTGAGGAAAATACGCTCCTCGGACTCAATGTGGCAAATATCTTTTGAGAAATATATTCGGGCGACGGAAATTTTACTCCGTTAATGTTAAGATAAAAATTCACTTTCTTGACGGTTTTCCGTGTTCCGCTTTTATTTTCAACGACCTTCTCCTTTACCTTATCGAAGGTGCCTTCCAGCCTTACAAGCTCCTCCATGGGCTCTATGATCGTTTCTCCCACGCAAAGCGTTATGCGCTTGAAATCTATCGATATGTGCGCTTCGCCGCGCGGCACCTCGGTATCCGTCACTGCAAACATACGTCTTCCGCCTGTTTCAAAACTGACCAGATATTTATCCGATATCTTTTCACAGTCTACAACATTGGTCTTTATATCACCGTCAAAGCTTATTGCATTCGAAGGAAGCAACATTTTCCCCTGTCCGTCACCGCACATGAGCGCAGGCGGCAGTTGTACCGAAATACCGGAAAAATTCAGCTTTCCTTCCTTTACCGTACATTCTACGTCGTTTATCTCGGGCAGACGCGGAACAATAGTTTCCTCGGTTTCTTTATCGAAGAAGTGCAGCTTACTTACGTTCACGGCCGCTTCGTACACATTTCCGGGCACAAATTCTCCGTTAAAGGTTGTTTTTATGATAACTCGCGTGGAACTTTCGACATACCCGTCTCCTCCCATGTTTATATCGCCGTATACGAGTGATTCGTCTCCAAGCTCCTCTACGTGGGAAACCACTACCTTTATTTTGTACGGACTTTCGACAACCACGGAAGGCTCAAGAGTCATATCCTCTGCCCTGACTCCTATGAACACCTCTTTATTTCCGTCTAAATAGCCCGGCCTTACCTTTATCAACTGTTCATAGGGTACGCTGATTGACGCGTCGCTGTATTTGAAAACTATATCTACCTTGTCTCCGTTTTTCTTCATCGTGCCTTCGAAGAAGTTCATCTGAGGGGTCCCTATAAACCCTGCCACGAATTTGTTGCCCGGGTACAAATAAAGATTCTTCGGTGTGTCTATCTGCTGCACAAACCCGTTCTTCATCACCACGATCCTTGTGCCCATCGTCATGGCTTCCACCTGATCGTGCGTGACGTATATGAATGTGGTTTTCAGCTGCGCATGAAGCTTCAGGATCTCGGCGCGCATCTGAGTACGGAGTTTCGCATCGAGATTTGAAAGAGGTTCGTCCAGCAACATAACCTTCGGGTTTCTTACTATCGCTCTGCCAAGCGATACCCTTTGCCTTTGTCCGCCGCTCATCTCTTTGGGCTTCCTTGTCAGATACTCCTTGATACCGAGTATTTCGGAAGCATGCAACACTCTTTCATGTATCTCATCATTCGGCATTTTCCTCGCACGAAGACCAAACGCTATATTTTCATAAACCGTCATATGGGGATAAAGCGCATAGTTCTGGAAAACCATCGCTATATCCCTGTCTTTAGGTTCCACATCGTTCACTACAAGATCGTCTATGCTCAGTTCTCCGGCCGAAATATCCTCAAGTCCCGCTATCATTCGCAACATCGTGGATTTTCCGCATCCCGAAGGACCTACGAATACTATAAATTCCTTATCTGCTATTTCCATGCAGAAATCGTTGACGGCTTTCACACCGTTTGGATAAACTTTATATATATGCTTCAGACTTAATTTTGCCATACTATACCTCTTGAATCACAACATGACCGCTATCGAATACCCCGGCATACTTACCTCTTCGTTGCGTATTCCGATCTCGCCTTTCACGGTAAGCAAGGCTGCCGGCTGCAATTTCTGCCCAATATTCACGCTTCGGTCTTCCTGAGAAAAATTGATAATGATTATTATGGTTTCATCTTGCCATGTTTTCCTTAGCACCAGGACGTCCGAAGAATCATACCGTATCCTTTCGGTCTCCCCTCTCATGATGCATGGAAACGCGTTTCGTATCATATTGCAGCGTTTGTAATAATTGAGAATGGAATTCTCGTCCTCCGACTGCTGCTTCACTCCGTCGAATTCATATTCGCAGACAGTTGTCCCCGGCGGACAGATTGTATTTTTCTGATCGGTGTCCCAAAGCATTCCTATTCTTTTGTCCGGATCTGTCTTTGATCCCACCATTCCTATCTCGTCGCCGTAATAAGTGAACAAATTTCCGCTGAGCATAGCCGAAAGTCCGTAAGCAAACTTGATCCTGTCCTCTTTCCTTCCCACCACTCCGGCTATCCTGCCGGTATCGTGGTTGCCGAGGAAGGGCACGGCTATCCCTTTTTCACTTACCGAAGCCATCTCCGAAAGCGCGTTGAAATAAAAATCTGCGGGCTCCGCTGACAAAAGCGTCTGATTTATGAATCCCGACGCCTGCGACATGGGAAAATAAAAGAAACTGTCCGCCCCTCCGCCGTAAAACTCCTCTATCACCGAGGAAGTGGACCATACCTCTCCCACTATATAACAATCCGGATCGTACTTCTCCGCCTCAGACTGCAGCCAGCCGGCAAATGCCGCACTTTTTTCGTTGTTTCCCGTATAATAACTCGTGCATGCGTCCAGTCTGAAACCGTCCGCTCCCTTATCGATCCAAAAACCGATTACCGACGATATCTCCTCCCTTACGGCCTGACTGTCAAGATTAAGGTCAGGCATTCCGCTGTTGAAGCGAGCCTCGTAATAAACGTTCCCGATCTGAGCGTAACCGTTGAGCGGCTGATCGCTGAAATTATAATATTCGTAATAAGGATCACTCGTATCTCCTTTTATTGCCGCCGTCAAAGCCGCCTTGAACCATGGATGCTGATCGGACGTATGGTTTACCACCAGATCGATGATCACTTTTATCCCCTTTCCGTGCGCCGCGGCTACAAGATCTTCAAAATCGCTCATACTGCCGTAAAGCGGATCCACGGCTTTATAGTCCGTCACGTCGTACTTATGGTAGGAAGGGGAAGGCGATATGGGCATGAGCCAGAGCGCGGTATAACCCATTCCACGGATATAATCCAGTTTTTCCGTTACGCCGTTCAGGTCGCCTACTCCGTTGCCGTCGGAATCGAAGAAGGAATAAACGAATATCTCGTAGAAATTATCGTATTTATCGTCAATGATATTTTCGGAAAGCTCAAATCGGCTGTCGCATCCGGCCGCCACGCATAAAAACATGCACACCGTCAGCAAAACCGAGAAAATTACTATCTTCTTTTTCATGTCAACAATTTATCAGCCCTTCACGGCGCCGCCTGTTACCCCCTCGACATAATATTTCTGCAGCCAGATGAAAAACGCCGCTACAGGCGCCGATACCACTACGGCCCCCGCACAGAATCTCGTGAAATACTCCGCTATATTCTCCCTTTGCAGCATCTGACGCAAACCGTTCGCAACATTGAATTTCGTCTGATCGCCCAACATGAACAACGACGAGAACATGTATTCGCCCCATGGCATCAGAAAAGCTACCAGCATCGTATACACGATTATCGGCTTGGACAACGGCAAAATGACTTTGAAAAATATTGTATGCACGCTTGCCCCGTCGATCTTCGCGGCTTCGTCGAGCGACTTGGGGATCGTATCGAAAAAGCCCTTGCATATGTAATACTGCAGCGCGCTGCTTGCCACATATACTATTATCAGACCTACCAGACTCTGAGTCAGTCCCACTTCCTTAAGTACGAAATATATCGCCGTCATGGACATGAATCCCGGAAACATACCGAGTACAAGCATAAGATTCATCAGCCCTTTCCTGCCTTTAAAACGAAGTCTTGAAAGAGCAAAGCTTGTTGCCAGCACGATCACCGTCTGCACCACGCATACTACGATCGCCGTTATCAGTGTATTTATATACCACAGCGGAAAATTGAACAACGATCTGTCGGTGAACAACTTCACATAATTGTCGAAAGTAAGCTGTTTCGGGATAAGATACGTGGTATAAGCCCCCGGCTCACCGCGGAAAGACTGCAATATCAGATATATATACGGGATCACCCATATAATGCTTATTATGACCAGGATCACGTATCCTACGGCATTCGAAGTATGTTCGAGCCGTTTCTTGCTTCTGAATTTTTTCGCTTTTACATCTTTCATATCACATGAATTCCTCCTCGTTTTTGACAGCCTTGGACTTATTGTAGAAAATGAGAGATACCACCGCTATGATAACGAATGTGATTATACCGATAACCGCCGCAAAACTGTAATTCTGTTCACTGTAAGTGAGCTTATAGAGCCATGTGATCAGAAGGTCTGTCTGTCCGGCGTTCTGATAGTCCAAGGACAGAGGAAATCCTTCGGTCAGAAGATATATCACGTTGAAATTGTTTATGTTCCCCACAAACGTACTTATCAGATAAGGAGTCGTCACAAACCACATATATGGAAGCGTGATCTTCATATATGTTCTGAAGGGACCGGCTCCGTCTATCTTTGCCGACTCATACAAGTCTGCCGGTATGTTCATAAGTATTCCGGTAGCGATAAGCACCGTGAAAGGTATACCTATCCATATATTCACCACGATGACCGTTACCCTCGCCCATATCGGGTTGGTCAAAAACGGCAGAGCTTCGCTTATAACTCCCCAGCTTTTGAGCAGATTGTTTATGATCCCTTCCCCTCCGAGCATCTGACGCATCAGCAGCAAAGATACAAACTGCGGAACGGCTACCGAAAAAATAAGAATGGTACGCCAAAGCTTTTTAAACCTTATGCCCTTCTTGTTTATCAAAAGAGCTACGAGCATACCCAAAAAATAGTTCGTGAAAGTAGCGAAAAAAGCCCAAAGAAGAGTCCATATGAGAATTTCTCTGAAAGTATAAGCAAACGCCGGACCGGTGATCCCGGTCCCTCCGAGAATGGTTTCAAAATTTTCGGTCCCTACCCATTCAAAAAGATGAGCAGGCGGCATATGTACCTGGTCGTAATTCGTAAACGCTATCAGCACCATAAACACTATCGGGATTATCGTGAACAACAAAAGTCCCAACATAGGCAAAGAAAGCAACGTCTTATAATACTGCTCGTTTATCATGGAGTTGAGCGTATCTTTAGTATCGGGCAGTTTTTTGCCCACCTCTTCCATTTCCTGCAAAACGTTATTCGTGCGGATATTCTGATACCACATGTAAAGAAATGCGCACATAAAAAAGATCGTCAAAACGGAATACAGCAGTATAAGCATACTGTTGTCATAGTACACATACTCGAAAATACCCGTTTCCTCGTTAAACTCCTCCACCATTGCAATTTCTCCGAGGCTGCCCATTTTAGCCAGGTATTTCCATCCGAATAACACAAAATACAGGTAAAAAACCACTTCGAAAAGCAAATACATTATCCCGCGCAAATACTGCCGGCGCGCCAGATGACCGAACCCCATCACGACAAAGGACATCCTTGTTTTCCAATTTCCGTACTTTGCGGCGCGGTACACTTCCTTAAAAACGTCTGCCACACGCATCGCAAACGCACAGATCAACGACCACAGCTTTTTAAGCAGATTCCACAACCCGACAGGTATACCGCGGAAAAACATACCGGTTCTGTACATAAATTTTTGCAATGGATTTTTCTTCAAATATTCCAGATCCAACATATTTCTCTCCCTGTTTACGGCAAAGGGCATCCACGTTTACGTGTATGCCCTTTGCTATTGCTTTGTATTAGGTGGTTGACGCCCTTATTGCGTCCGCCATGACTTTAAGTTTTGCCAGAAGATTTTCAAGCGTTACCGTCTTAGCCACGACTTCCTGACCAAAGGATTCAACTGCCGCCCAGAATCCGCCGGGAACGGCTACCTGAGCTGTTGCAAATTCTGCCTGCTGAGCAAGCGCGGCAAGAGCAATATTTGCCTGCACTGCTTCCGAAGCAGCAACCTTGATATTGGAAGGACCTATCTGCATGTCCTCGAAACGCTTTGTCTGCATAGCCTCGCTTGAAAGGAAAGCAGCGAGTCTGTGTGCATCGGCAAGGTGATCGGAGGTAGGATTCACACCGTAGAGCTTGCAGCCGGCAAATGAACCCATCTGATATGTTTGACCATCCACCGTGAAGGTAGGAAGCTTGCAGGCGGCATAGTTTTCACCGAGTAAATTCTGTACATTCTCTGCATTCCATGTTCCCGAAACGGCAGCCCCGAAGGTCCCGTCGCCCAGAGCGGCGGTTATACTGTTATCATCGCCGTTGAGGAAGGCTGCGGAATTGGCAAGAGCTATCATCGCCTTACCGGCTATAACACCCTTGACCTCGTCGTCAAAGTCGCACAATACTTCGGATACGGATCCGTCGGAAGCATAGGTGACATTGTAGCTTGCACCGGCGCCGAAGAAGAAACCGGCTTCATACCAGGAGTTATCAAGGTCAAATATAAACTTTGCTCCCGCTGCGGTACAATCGGCAAGTATACCCTCTATGGAACCGGGATTGCTTACCTTGGATTTGTCATAATAAAGGAAATAGCCGTTGTCATCGGAATAAGGATATGCGTAAACCTTACCGTCAAATGTGGCAGCCTCAACAGAGCTCGCTGAATTGTTCGCCTGTATGTCGGCAAGATACGTTCCGCCTACCTGTGCAAGCGCTCCCGCACGGTGAAGCACAAGAAGCTGATCGTTTGCAAACGCATATACATCCGCACCCTGACTTACGTCGGTAGTGATAGTTCCGGCAGCATCGGCTTCAGACACGATATTATATGTAATGGTATAATTCTTGTCCGTATACTCCTTTTTGAAGGCCTCGATCATTTCTTCTGCCATTTTCTGCTGCTGAGCAGGTCCCCAGAGCACAAGTTCGACATTTTCTTTTTCCTCCGGATTATCCGGATCGCAAGCTGCAAATACTATGCAGGCTGTAAGCACCAATACCAAAATCAGTGCTATTTTAAGCAAATTTTTCTTCATTTTTTATCCTCCTGATAAAAATTTTTTTAGTTTCAAGATCAGCATCGTACATCTATCACAATTCAGTTACCTTTTTTATTCGACCGTTATAACCGAATTGCGTCCTTCGTCAGGCAAAAAAGCCGTAACACCGTGCGCTTCAACAGATACCTCTCCTTCAGCACGGTACAGTCCTTCGGGATCAGCTTGTCTTATGTCTGCCAGAACCATCCCCCGCCCGGTAAATCTTATCTTCACGGGCCGGTCCGTGTTGTTCACACAGTACAGGTGCTCTCCGACATAATAAACTGCAGTCCCGTCGGGAGATCCGATCCTTTTACAAACCTCCCTCGGATCCGCTGTCAGATCCTCATAGGCTTTGTTTCCTTTCCGCAACGCGATAAGTCCTTTGTAATAGCTGACTGTCTGATCAAAAAGCTCTCTTCTTTTCCAGTCAAGTTTATTGACTGCATCTGAGGAACGGTAACTGTTCCCGTCCATATACTTTGTTCGGCAAAATTCTTCTCCCGCCTGTATAAGCGGGATCCCGTATCCCGACATCAGCATGAATGCCGCCATACGCTGAGCCCTCTCGACGTCGAAACCCTTCTCTGTCACGGCGGATATGTGATCATACAATGTATAATCGTCATGACATGCGCAATACAGTATCTGCTGACACGCCTTTTTGACTTCCACACTGTCGGCATCTCCGTCTATGCCCCTTGTTCCGCCCAATATGCCGCTCATTGCCTTCTCAAGCGACGACAGTTCTCCTTCCACATACCCTTTCCTGAGACCGCCGTAATGCCTGCCTCTTATTCCGTCCCGCGCAAAGCCGTTGAATATCGCAATCCTTTCGGACAGCTCCCTGATATGCCCGACATCCGCCCCCGCTATGCCCTTAGGCGGAGCACAGTACCACGGCTCTCCGTACATCAGTATTTTCTTTCCCCTGCCGTCGGGAAACGCATCGTCCAGCGCCTTCCTTATGCCGTTTATGGTGTCAACGTCGTGAAGCCCCATAAGATCAAACCTGAAACCGTCTGCATGGTATTCCTTAGCAAGATGCAATACACTGTCCGTCATCAGCCTGCGAAACATCTTCCTTTCACTTGCCGTTTCGTTGCCACAGCCTGACCCGTTGCACAATTTCCCGTTTTCATCCCGTCTGTAGTAATACCCCGGAGCACAGTTTTCCAGCGCTCCGCCTTCAACAGTATACGTATGATTATACACCACGTCAAATATCACGCCGATACCTGCACCGTGAAGCGTTTTTACTAGCTGTTTCAATTCCCTTACCCTTGACATCGCATCATCGGGATCGGATGAATAGCTTCCCTCCGGTGAAAAATATAAAACCGGATCGTAGCCCCAATTATACTGCCTCCCGTCCCTCTCATCGGGAACGGCAAAATCCAGCACCGGCAACAAGTGCACATACGTAACGCCGAGCTCCGCTATGTAATCCACCAACGCGCTCTTCCCTCCGGGCGTCACAACCCCCGTCCTGAACGCACTGTATTTTCCCGCGTCTTTCAGCCCGAGATAAGGATCGGACGAAAAATCCCTCACATGCAACTCCCATATCACAGGAGAACAAGCTTCAAACTCGTCTTCATCCCATCCTTCGGGATCGGTCCGCCTCATATCGAGTATAGCGCCATGCGCAGCGTTCGCATCGGTGCTGAGCGCATAGGGATCGACAGTATCTCTGCCGTCAATTTCATATAAGTAGTATTTTCCGTCCAGATCTCCTTCGCATTCCGCGCTCCATATACCTTCGCCGCTTTTCGTGAGTCTTTCCTTCCTTATAAGCGCACCGCCCCCGGAATCATATATCTTCACGCTCACTTCACGCGCATAAGGAGCAAACACCGAAAAAGAAGTCCTCCCGGAACTCCATCGCGCTCCTAACATTATGTCTTTTCCTGCTTATGATTTTATCGTCAAAGGAGCCCCGCTCCCTGCAAATCCTGAATGATGTCCTTATGTTTTGTGTCCGATAATTTCAATGCAAAATATTTATAATGAAAAACGAAAAAATTTCGTAATAATCTAAACTCTTTTCGCAATAATTATAACATATCTGTAAGATTTGTCAAGGATATTTAAGAATCTTTTTCAGCTTCCCCAAACTTCACTTTTTTATTTTTTGACCCTATTTTTGAAATTTCTTTTTTTATCCTTGACTACCATACGTTTTTTATGGTATAGTTATTCCAAATTTACGAAACATATATAGTGATTTACGAAACTTTTCGTAATATTATAAAAAGTTTCGGAAAGAGGATGCCAACATGACGATAAAACAAATAGCTCAGGATCTGAATTTATCTGCGGGAACCGTTTCGAAGGCGCTGAACGACGCGCCGGATATTTCCGAAGAAACAAAAACCCTGGTATGCGAATACGCAAAAAAAACCGGTTACCGCAACAACAAAGCCAAAGGAAACAGAATTGCGTTGCTTTATCAATTCATGCAGGCAAAATATCAGAACCAATTGTTTTTCAGCGTGACCACAGCATTCAATATAGCAGCGTCAGATTCCAGATTCGAAATAGTTACGGACATCCTCGCCAACAAGGATGAAAAATTCGACATAAACGATTATATGGAAAATCACCGGTTTTCCGGAGCTTTTGTATTAGGAGTAAATTTTGACAGTCCCATATATCCTCAGCTCAAGAATGCGAAATTTCCGTTGGTGCTGCTGGACATGTACATTCCCTCCAACACTCTGCTCAGCTCTGTCGGGAGCGAGAGCATAGCCGCGATAAGGTCTGCGGTAGACTATCTTCGGGAGATGGGACACAGTAAGATAGGATTTCTGGCGGGAGAACAGCAGTCGTTTGTTGCGTCCGAGAGATTTGCGGCGTATATACTTGCACTATCTTCCGCCGGAATAAAATTTGTAAGCGATTATGTATATTTCGGTGATTTTACCAAGGAATGCGGAGTACGAGCAGCCCGGCATTTCGAAAAAACAGATGTGTCGGCGGTCATATGCGCTTCCGACATGATGGCGATAGGTCTTATAGACGGATTGAAAGAAGACGGAATAGATGTTCCCGACGATATATCAGTTATAGGGTTTGATGACCTTGAACTGCTCAGATACACCAATTACGATCTTACCACGATCCGTCAGGATTTTATAAAACTCGGCGAAACGGCCTTCCTTCAGCTTCGCGACCTCATCAAAGGCAAGTCTGCGCAAAGAATAATCCTCCCCTGCACGCTGATAAAGCGCGGCTCCGTAAGAAATCTGAATACGACAAAACCGGAATTTTCCGAAGAATAAAACAGAAAAATTTAATCCACTGCCTGCACCGGAAAAGGGTATACTATACCCCGGGAAAGTGTGCGAGTATAAAACTAAGAAATTTTTATCCTTTGTATATGCCGGAAACAGGTCCGGTAAAGCACGGAAATATAAAGCTCGGACAATTCTGTCCTCTGCTACAAAAAAAACGGGTATACCGCACCCGGAAAGCACGGAAATATAAAACTAAAGGAAATTCTATATTATCAGTCTGCGGGGGGCATACATCTGTTTATTTCGGAAACAAGCTCGGATTTTTCCTGCAGAGGGAGAAAGGCGGCGTTTGCCGAATTGAGCAGTAATTTTTTTATATCTTTTTGTTTCAAAGAAAAAGCTTTTGAGATCTTATTGAGTTCTTTTCGCACGTCAGTATCCGAAACGCTCATGTTGTCGGAATTGACGGTCACGGCAACGCCTGCGCGGATCAGGTCAGGCAGAGGCATAGAAGATATTTCGTGATACACTCCGGTATTCAGGTTGCTGGTCGGACAGATTTCAAGCGGAATATTCTTTGCCGCAAGCATTTTGACGAGTTCAGGGTCTTCGACGGCTCTGATCCCGTGTCCGATGCGTGAAGCTCCCATTCTTACAGCGCTTTCAACACTGCCTGCACCGGCGGCTTCACCGGCGTGGATAGTAAAGGGCAGGCCTTCGGCAGAGGCAAAGGCGAAAAGATGTTCAAACAAACTGTTCGGGAAGGCTTTTTCGTTGCCTGCGAGGTCGCACGCGCATACGCCTTTATTCAGATACTTTTCGGCAAGCTCAAGGGTGGTGAAGTTTTCTTTTTCGTTTGAAGGATCTCTCATGCAACATAATATAAGACGGGCTTTTATCTGTGAAGATGCGAGTCCGGAAATTGCTGCTTCCACTGCCTCCTCCTGCGAAAGACCGTCATGGCAGTGTTTTTGAGGTGCAAAACGTATTTCAGCGTAAATACATCCGACAGTTCTAAGTTCGTCGCAAAGCTTACGCACGGCAAAACTTATACACTCGCTTTTCTGCAAAAGCGACACCGGCAAGGTAAAACAATCCAGGTAAGACTCAAGGCTGCCGCACGTTTGCGGACATACCAGGGAACTCTTAAGTGCTTTATCGTCGTCGGGGATCTTTATCCCCGCCATTTCGGAAAGTATCCTTGCACTCCCCACCGAAACAGATCCGTCAAGGTGCAGGTGCAGTTCTATAAGACAATTTTCCTTCACCTCGTATCCGTTTTCCCGGACGAATTGTTCACAATTAGCTTTCATAAAAGGAATTTTATCATAGTTTTCCATTTTATTAGAATATAAGTCCTTTATCCCTCAAAGCTTTTTCTGCCTGCTCAAAAGTCTGCATTCCCATACTCGTACTGAGAGCAATCTGCGAAGAAATCATATGCGTCTTTCCGGTTCGGATAAGATTCTGCATGGCAGGATTGAACAACGCCACTTCCAACGCCAGATAGCGGCGTCTGTTTTGTTTATCGGGGATAAGCCTTTGGGCAAAAATCGCCTTGAGTACCATAGTCAGCTGACTTCTTACCTGCATTTGCTGATTTTCGGGGAATGAATCTATGAGTCTGTCGACAGTGGTCACCGCACTGCCGGTATGAAGCGTAGATATAACAAGATGACCTGTTTCGGCGGCTGTAAGGGCAAGTCTGATGGTCTCAAGGTCTCGCATTTCTCCCACGACTATCACGTCGGGATCCTCCCTCAGTACCGCACGGAGCGCTGTGGAAAAAGCATTGGTATCCTTGCCCACCTGCTTTTGCGATATTATCGATCTCTTGTGCCTGAAACGGAACTCCACGGGATCTTCTATCGTAACAATATGACAATTCCGTGTGGAATTGATATAATCCACCATAGCTGCCATAGTCGTACTTTTCCCCTGACCTGTGGCGCCCGTAATGAGAATAAGACCGTTTTCATATTCACACGCCCTTTTTACCGGAGACGTCAACCCCAGCTCTTCAAAAGAGTATATCCTCCCGCTCAGAAGACGTACCGACAGCGCACAGTATCCCTGCTGCCGGAAAACGTTCACGCGGAAAAACCTGTCCCCCGCCTCAAGAGAAGTGTCTATTTCTTTTAGAGCGTCGAGTTCGGCAAATCTTTCCCCAAGCACCTCCTCAGCCAACGACGAAGTGACTTCAGGCGTCAGAACCTCGTCGTCCTTGAACGTATATGACCCGGTTATCCTGAAAGCAACAGGCACACCTACCGTTATCAGCACATCAGACGCCGAATTTACGATCGCGGTATCCAATATTTCTTTTAAATCTTTCATATTATTTTCCTGTTTTTGATCTGAGCGAAACCGATAAAAGCTTTCCGAACCTCTGCAGTTCTCCGCATATGTCGCCTTTCCTCACAAAACCTCTTTCCTCGCTTGCACACGCCTAAACGCCTTGAGTGCCTTTGATTCCTCCGATGATCCGGACCTCCTCTTCGCACACCCGCGCAAACACTACGAATATTTTTCTTGTCGGTACAAAAAAATATACCGCTCCCTTTCCCTATCCAGGTTTTCCTTGTAAACCGCACGGCTTGCTGCCGACCGGTTCAAATTTTTATCTTTCCCGAAATACTCGGAGCTATGCACTTTTACCGGAATACTCTGAGCCGTGCTTTTTCTGTAACGATCACTCTGCTCGGAGCCGCGCTTTTTCCCGACGGACTCGGGATCGTGCGCCTTTCCCGAAGCGCTCTGAGCCGTGCTTTTTCTGTAACGATCATTCTGCTCTGAACGCAACGCGCCATAAAACCCGGATCTTTTACTTAAATACAAAATTACGGCTGTCGCAAACGACAGCCGTAATATAAATCTCGGTAAACAATCATTCGATGGGTTCCAGTATAGCTCTTACTGTCATATTTCTCGTAACGGGAGTATTGAAATCGAAAGGAAGAGTAATGACATTGCCTTCAGCGTCCACGTCTTCCATTTCCCATCCGACGATCCTGTAACCTTCAGGGATAATTGTAAGGTCAGCGCCGGGTATTGTTTCGGGATCCACAGCACATCCGTTTTCAGCGACAAACTGCGCCTGGAACAACTGTCCGTTGATCACAAAGGCTACCTTATAATATACTCCGTAGAGATATTCGGCGTCCGCTCTGACCTTCCACACCTCTCCTGACTTATCTATCTCGGAGAATTTCCATCCGACAAAGGTATAATTCTCGATTTCCGGAGCAACGGGATACACTACTGCACTTCCGTAAGGTATAGTGTAAGAATAAAGAAGTTCACCGTTGAAGCCGTAAAAAGAGTACTCGACATCTCTGCCTTCATATACCGCATATACCTCTACATTCCCCGTAATGAAGCTTAGATCCGCGCCTGCCCACTCTATAAACACAAAGCCTTCGCGTTCGGGAGCCTCGGGAGCAAGTTCAAGCGCTGAGAAACCGTAAGGCACGCTTATCTGCGCTATGATGTTCTGACGGTTGTGGTCATAGAAAGTTACCGTGTATTCGACAGGCTTATACTGCGCCGTGAAACGAAGCACTTTCCCGCCTTCTTCTACCGTCTTAAGCCATCCGTTGAAGGTATGATCCGCAAGCACGGGAATCTCTACCGTGCTTTCATCAACAGGATCAAGATAATACACGTCTTTGAACACTATCGTTTTGCTTCCGTCCGCAAACTCACCTTCACCGGCATCGAATATGTAGTCCATGGTCTCGAATACGTACATCGCATTCACAACAAGATTGCTCTGAACATTTGTGAAAGGCTTATCCCACACAACTATCTGCCCTTCCGGAGGCGTAAGCTCGGGAGCAACCGCATCTTCACCCTTCTTTACAAACTGCGTGGAAACAGTGAGACCATAAGGATCCTTGAAGATCACCACGAACGTGTCATACGATATATCCGATATTTCAAATATGGGCTCAACATCCATATTCTCGGTAACATCGATCAAATCGCTGCCCCATCCCTTGAAGGTACAAAAAGCCGTGAAGGCCTGCCCGTTTTCATCTATAAGCATCGCATACCCGTCCGGCAGGATAATATCGGCAGCATCACGATGACGCCTTACGCTTTGCGTCGCATATACAGAACCGTCATAATTCATGAAGTTTACTTCATAATATACAGGTATCACACTGCATCCTGCCGCCAATAACAAAGCTATTATTAATAGCAGCGAAAGAATGATTGTTTGTTTCTTCATAAGAATCACCTCATAGTTATACTCAAGGAGAGTCCCCCTCATACTGTCTTGTTTCATTGTACCATATCGAAAACTAAATTACAAGTATTTTATCAGAAATTTTTGATTGTTTTTTTCATTTTCCCTTCAGCTTTCCTTTTTTATTTGTTTCGCGGATACAACGTTTTCAGCCCCATCTCAGGTAACGTTATCTTTTCTGAACAACCGCCTTAAATACGCCTGCCGCTAACACCGGAGCTCTCGTTACCGAACTTTATACCTCCGTCCGCCGCCTTATACTCCGCCTCGCTTTATGCTCCGAACCGCTTTATGCTCCGAACCGCTTTATGCTCTGCCTCGCTTTATACTTCGCCTCGCCTTATACTCCGCCCGACGGAAACGAACTATCCTGTTATTTGCCTTTGCATTTTGCACATACGGTTTTTTCCCCGAAAAAACCGGCGATATTCATATTACGCGATTTTCCGTAATACTCTTAATTATGAAAACATATGACCGTAACGGATATACCTACATAAACAAAAGAAACAAAACCTTTTCAGTTTCTTACCGATCGCCGTCAGGCCGGGCAAAAAAATATACGGCAGCGGCAGCAGGACTTATCTTAATCATT
>ENA-OZZC01000036-OZZC01000036.1-human-gut-metagenome-genome-assembly--contig:-NODE-36-length-48884-cov-7.912572_pt1 | contig 48884 bp, 34 predicted proteins | sample MGYA00244933_ERZ654138 | MGnify/ENA primary metagenome ERZ654138 (study PRJEB26926, sample SAMN06165192) | human gut metagenome | biome: ENVO:00009003; feature: ENVO:2100002; material: ENVO:00002003...
GAAAAAAGGATAAGAAATATTCCGGGACGAAAAAATAGTACGGATGAAAAGAAATCTTCCGTGGCGGAGATAAAGCAAGAAGGATAAGAAGGCTGAATGTTTACGGAAAGAGGCGGAGTTAAGCGCGCCAAACGAGTATAATCCGAACCTCAAACCGATTTTAGTCGGCGGAGCGTTCGGATTATTTCTTTTTTATAAACTTATATAGGTGACTTCACTCTTTTACTATGCTATAATAGCTATATGGATATAAAATCGGTTATAAAATATCTAATTATTACATTTGTCATAACTTATGTTTGTTGGTGGGGCGTAGCCGCACTTGTAGCATATACTGATTTTGTGTATGGCGACATATTGCCGACAATTATATACATTATAGGTAACTTCGGTCCAGCCATTGCCGCACTATTTTGCATTGACTACAGACCATTTCTACGCTCACTGAAAAAATTTTTGTTTTCATACAAGAAACACGGGATGTTGTTTTTCCTTTTATTTGTTGCCCTCGTTACGCTCACAGTAGGGCTTTCTTCAATGGAATGGAACCCGCAAATGACGGCATTGAACTTTTTTATTACCTTGCTTGGATCAACCTTTGTTTACGGTGGTGAGGAAGAACTTGGTTGGCGCGGCATTTTGCAACCCGTGTTGTCAAAGAAAATTACATTTCCGCTTGCAGCCTTCGTGTGCGGTGTAATATGGGCGTTATGGCATTTACCGCTTTGGTTTATAGAAGGACACCCCAACCAGTCGATGCCCTTTTGGGTACAGGCTACACTTGGAATATTTCTTTGCTTTTGGCTTGGCATAATTTATGATCGGTCTAAATGCCTACCGCTGTGTATGCTCTTCCATGGTTTTGTCAATGTGATTCTATCGTCGTTCGTATTAAAAATAAATTGGGTACTTATTTTAGGAATCATACTGACGACAGCCGTAGCAATCGTTCTTTGGTTGTTTGACATAAAGCGGACAAAATCTTTAAATAATCAGCCGACAAATACTAAATAGTTTTCAGTGTAACTTTTAATAGAAGTATAGCCCACTATACTTCGCAAGCGAAGTCGTGGGCTCTGCGAGGCTTTAATCCACGCAAGAGAAAAGGGTTTCAGGGGAAGGCTTCCCCTGACGAGGTGAGCGTTTGCGCTCGGCAAGTGGCTTGCCACTTGCGTACCTCGCCATTTAAAATTTGAAAAAAATTTTTAATATATGACTGCCTCTGTCATATATTCTATGATAAAATACCCTCATCAAAGTGAGGAGAAATTTTAATGAAAGCCGTAATCTACGCCCGTTATTCAAGCGACAATCAAAGAGAAGAGAGCATAGACGGTCAGCTCCGTGAATGCATGGAATACGCCAAGTTCAACGGCATAGACATTGTAAACAGTTGCATAGATCGTGCGCTCTCTGCAAAGACAGACAACCGTCCCAACTTCCAGCGCATGATTAAGGACAGTTACAAGGGACTATTTGACGTTGTCCTCGTGTGGAAATTAGACCGCTTTGCACGCAACTGCTACGATAGCGCACACTATAAAACCATACTCAAACGTAATGGTGTGCGTGTGCTCTCCGCAAAGGAAACCATTTCTGAGGGTGCGGAAGGCATTCTGCTCGAATCTATGTTAGAGGGGTAGAATAACAAAAATGGACAGTCTATAAAAATATAATAAGCAGACTGAATTTAACGAAAAACGACCTCTGAGTTCAGAGGTCTTTTTTACTATCGTCTTGATATATTTTTGTAATCTATGTAAAAGTATATCTTATTTCGTGATCACCGACAGGGAGTGTGTATATGGCTTTTCTTGTATCATCGCCTTGAATGACATTCAACGCTCCGTAGGTCATATATCCGTGTCCATCAATTTTATAGAGTTTTTCAACGATAATCTTGCCTTTGTTAAACAGATTTCCTTTGTTAATCTCAATGTTTATTGTATAAAAACGTTTATTGTAGTTTTCGGCAATTTGTTGGCTTGTTTGATTGATCTCATATTTGTTAATTGTTAAATTAGTCCGCCATAATTCCTGATAAGGTTCAAAATCATAAACCCCGTACAGATAATAAAGTCCCTCCTGTTCTTTTATGGTTCCGTTTTCGTCAAAAACATCATTATCTTGTACGGTTGGCATATCATTTTCATCTACTTCATACAGCAGCATTCCAACAGCACGAAATTCATAATATACAGGCGTTATTTCTGTATTCTCGGAACAAAAAAATACGGTTTCCGAGTAATAATTATCTCCGTCTTTATAAAGTGTATTATTTAATTTCCAATAGACGAGTGTCTGCCCGCTTTCGTTTTTATTTTGAATAATGCTAATGGGCGTTATAATTTTAAATGGCTCATTTTTCAAAATATTGTAATATCTAAATTCGTCATTTTTTTGCTTTCCGTTTACAGTTTTTGCATTTTGCAAGTCTTTATTGAGCATGGAAGCATTATCAAATTCGTCATTTACATAGACAATATCGTATCCCTGCGGTAGAGAAACAACGCAATGAAGGTTGTCCGATATAAAATCTAAACTATTGTCGAACTCATTTATGCTGCAGGCAGTAAGTAGCAAGCAACAGGAAATAACTGAAAGTATTATAACAAAAAATTTCTTCATCTTATAAAGCTCCTTCCTCATTACTGTTTGACGCTCTATTTAAGTAAATACATTATAACACAAACAACTTGTTTTTTCAAGAGCTAATAGTTAAAATGGCACTATGGCGGGTGGTTGAATAAACGAGTGGCACCGCGTGTCGCCTCCTTCTGCGAATGATTTAAGCTACTGGTCAACAGTAGCTTTTTTAATAAAAAACCTAAAACTGTTCTCACAAAAGGAGTTCGTTTTAGGTTTGGTTTGGTGGGCAGTAAGGGACTCGAACCCCTGACCCTCTCCACGTCAAGAAGACGCTCTCCCAACTGAGCTAACTGCCCGGGTCGTTTATATGAACTTCAAAGCGGTTCAGCTTTTCCATTATATGTTATAGGCAGGCAAAAGTCAAGCATTTTCGTGTTGCTGACTTCAATTTTTTATACTTTGAAGTAATTGTTGTGCGCGTAAAAAAAAAGAGGCCGCAAAGAAAGTGAGCAAGAAAAATCAATAGAACGGAAAAGTGTTGAAAGATATATCCTGATCGAATATAATTTTGCTTTGTCCGACTGAAATAAAAAAGAAACCTTTTACCGTGTTTTTATTCAGTGCCGCGGGATGTGAGCAACGCGTGTTTTTCGGAATAGATTTCATACAGCGCGGCGGAATGGGCTTTATACTTTACCGGTGACGCAAAATAGATTTTATGTAGTCTTGTACGACAGATTTAACTTGATATTGCGGAATGATTCATATTTTTTGAGCGTTAGGGCTTGTATGGTGCGGGGTGGAATTTGTGTATAAGTTGCGAAAGGCGGGAGGCGTCCGTGATGTAACATAAAGTTAAAAAACTACGGATAAAATAATATTGTAAAATCCGAAATTTTATTGAGGCAGTTATGGAAAAATTTGACGTGGTAATAATCGGAGGCGGAATAGGCGGGCTTATGAGTGCATACCGGCTTGCAGAAACAACTGCTTTAAAGGTACTGTTGCTTGAAAAGGGGCTTCCGATCGAGGAGAGGATATGTCCGCTTATCAGGAACAAAACCGAAAAGTGTATGATGTGTCGGATGTGTTCGGTAATGAGCGGAATGGCGGGTGCAGGTGCGTTTTCTGACGGGAAATACGTGATCGGGACCGAATACGGAGGGTGGCTGACCGATTTTATTCCCAAGGAGAAGGTGATGGAGCTTATTGAGGAAGCCGACTCCGTACTTATGAGGTTCGGTGCGACGGATCAAAGGTATCTGCCTGATGACGAACTTAAACTGAAGTGTCTGAAATATGATCTTCACATGCAGCAGGCCGTGCTCAAGCATCTGGGTACAGACGACAATTTCAGGACGATGCAGCGGCTTATACAGTATCTTTCGGAGCGCACGGAAATACGGACCTTGGCGGATGTCACGGATGTGGACAAAGGGAGTCGGAGGGTAAGGTATAATTATCAAGGCGAGGAGAGGGAGATACAGGCACAGGCGGTGTTGTTTGCCGTAGGGAGAGCTGGCAGCAGGTGGTTTGCGGCATGGTGCGCGAAGAACGGCGTAAAGATGACAAGCAATCAGGTAGATATAGGGGTCAGAGTGGAGCTGCCCCGTATAATATGGAAAGAATTTGCACAGAAAATATACGAGCCTAAAATCGTTGCGCGAAGCAAGGGATACGGCGATTATACGCGCATGTTTTGTTTCAATGACGGCGGCGAAGTCGTTACGGAAAATACCGACGGCGTTCTTACCGTCAACGGTCACAGCTACCGCGATCCTGCCCTGAAAACGGAAAACAGCAATTTTGCTCTTCTTACTACCACCCGTTTTACGGAGCCATTTAATGAACCGATAGAGTATGCGCGATATGTGGCGTCGTTGGCTAATAAAATAAGCGGAGGCGGGGTACTTATGCAGCGTTTCGGCGATCTCACCCTGGGAAGACGCACGAACGAACACCGCATGAAGCATTGTAACGTGCGGCCTACCCTGAATGCGGTAGCAGGAGATTTAAGTCTCTGTATGCCCAAAAGACAGCTTGATAATATAATAGAAGCCATTTATGCTCTTGATAACGTCGCGCCCGGTACTGCCAACTATGACACTCTGCTATACGGTGTGGAGTGCAAATATTATTCCTCGCGTCCGGATTGCGAGGATTTCAGGCTCAGGGATTGTCCCGGTATCTATGCCGCAGGTGACGGCGCAGGTTTTACGAGATCGCTTTCTCAGGCGGCGGCGAACGGTCTCTATGCTGCTGAAAAGATTGCGCGGGATCTGAGTTCGGGCAAATGAACCGAGGAAAAGATACAGATTTTCTTGAGGGTATGTCGGAACAAGCCTATAAACCATAATGCGACGATAATAGCTGAGTTTTTTAACGTAGTCGATTTTGTTGCCTTAGGATGAAAGAACAAATCTAGAAGCAACATAAATTACAAAGGGAGGAAGCGTTTTGTCAGATAAAAATTCAGATAACTATAATTCGAAACAGTACTACGCCTCGGAATTTGATCCCGGCATAAACAATAATCCCGTACCTCTGGAGAAAACGGAGAAAAAGAAAAAATTTTCATTAAGAAATATTCCCAAAAACGTTTGGATTCTGATAGGTGTTGTTGCGGCAGTGTTGATCGCGACCGGAATACTCGCTCTGATATTTTTGCCTGAAATAAAATCTTTTATGTCGGAAGAAAATATTGATCGATTTAAAAATTGGGTGAAAGATCAAGGGTTTGTAGGATGGCTTGTAATGATCGGAGTACAGATACTTCAGGTTGTGGTTGCTTTTATTCCCGGTGAACCGGTGGAGCTTATTGCCGGTGCCCTTTACGGGACCTGGGGCGGGTATCTTTTGTGCGCTCTCGGCTGTATACTCGGAACAATTCCTGTTTTGCTGATATCGCGTAAACTGGGATACAAGCTTTTATACAGGCTTTTCGATAAAGATAAGGTGGATAATTATACTTTTCTTAAAGATTCGTCCAAAATGGAAACTGTCGTATTTGTGGTATTTCTTATCCCGGCAACACCTAAAGATATGCTGACATATTTTGCTGGGGTCGCAAAAATTCCTGTGTGGAAATTTGTGTTGCTTACGACTTTTGCTCGTTTCCCATCGGTCATAAGCTCTACAATGCTTGGTTCCTCCGCCATAAAAGGAAACTGGTCTGCTTCTCTTGTTATATTCATTGCAACAGCTCTCATCGGAGTACTGGGAATTGTTTTCAAAGATAGAATTATCGATAAACTGAAGTCTTTCCGCAAAAACAATGAAGATACGAAATAATGCAAATAGCTTTCATTCCGTGAGGATATCGGGAGAGTCGGGATCGGGCCTTCCGTTTATAAAGCATAGAGGCGGATAAGCCACGCACCACCAGTTACCGCCTTCGCCCTTGCCCAAGGTTATAACGAGTGAAACGTATTCTCCCGCAGGGTAGATTTCTCCACTGTAGGTACGGTCGGGGAAGAGTTCGTTTCTGAGGGCTACGCTGCAGCCGTAGGAGGCGGCGCCGGAGAGCAGAGAATCGCAGAATTTTTGGATATCGCTTTTGTTGCGACTGATTAGTTCAGTTGCTTCTTTTTTGTTTTCGGCTGTTTCGAGCAGCGGTTCGAGGTAGTCGATAAGTTTGTTGCGCAGGGCGAGTTTTACGTTCTGATCAAAAGGGGAGTCGGAATTGGCGATTATTCTTATCCGCACATATTCCGATTTGTCAGGCGGCGCGGGAAGCAGCATGGCAACGGCTATAAGCACGGTAAAAACAATGATCACCGCAAAAACTGTTTTTTTCATATTTCCTCCGGATCAAATGATTACGGAAATGATTTTTCCCAAACGGAGCAAGTCATTTTGTCGGATAGTGTAAAAATATAAGGGATTTTGTCCGGTACGGTTTTTACACGTGTTCCTAAGGACTGACCGTCGTTCCCGAGCAAATACGTCGGGCTTCGCGAAAACGGCTCCGGAGGCGAGGCTGCAGGCGTTTTCCGTTATTCCGGGCGATGCGTGAGTTTTTAGACGAAGCATACTGAAAGCGCAGGTTTTCGGCTGATACGGCAAAACTGAGGCGACGGCTTTTTAAAAAGTGAAAGAGAAGCGTCATATGTTCCGGAAATTCACTGCATGAAAACGGATTTCGGACTCCGGCTGTTCCTCGCTTAAAGGGGAGCGTACTTTTAAAGTGCAAAGGGGGGTTCGGGCGGGTCCGGTGAGGAGGGAAAGGCGTCAGGGAGGATAAAATTTCCGAAGGAAGCATGGATGCAGCATTCGTATTGACTTGGAAAAGAGGATGTGGTATAATAAAAAAGTTATGAGCGTCGGGCGGACGCTGTTGAGAAGAAAGTCGGAAAAGGGGATCGATATGGTTGAGCTTTTGAAGAAGGGGTATAAAATGCTAATAGCCGATTTTGACAACACATTGGCGCGTTTTGACTCCACTGTGTCGTTGAAGGTGAAGGAGGCGACGGAGCGGTACAGGGAAGAGGGGGGCATATTTGTCGTATGCAGCGGCAGGGCACTGCCTTCGACGAGGCTGATGATGCGGCTCAACGGTATCGAAGGCATGGTGGCGGCGTGTCACGGCGCGGTGGTCGCCGACGAAAGCGACAATATACTGACGCGCATGGAGATGGAGATATCGAAGGCTTTGAAGTGTCTGTCACTTTTAGAAGAGAGGGAGGTATTTTACATAGTTTTTGCCGACGATATACTTGTATGCAATTTCGACTGTGAAAGGCGTCTTTTATACGAAAAGAGTTCCGGATGTCCTGTGGAGGTGAAAAGCAACGTGCCCGAGTGGCTGAAAGGCAAGAGCGGCGGGGTGCAGAAAATCCTTGTTATCGACGATCCGGAGGCTCTCGGAAAACTGAGCGCTTCCATAGGGGCAGGGTTGCCCGAAGGGGTCAATGTATCGGGGAGCAGCAATCATTTCATGGAGATCGTGGACGACAAAAGCACAAAAGGCAAGGCTGTGGAGTTTCTTGCCGGGAAATACGGTCTTGACAGGAGGGAAGTTATAGCTGTGGGGGATTCGGCGATAGACGTTCCCATGCTCAGAGCAGCCGGACTGGGGGTTGCCGTCAGGAATGCTTCGAGGGTGTGCAAGGAAGGTGCGGGTGCGGTATGTCAGTACTCGTGCGACGAAGATGCCGTCGGGCATATCATAACCGATAAGGAGTGGACGGAATGAAGATTTTTCATACTGCTGATCTGCATCTTGGAAGCAAGATGCTTGTTTTTTCCGAAGCGGAGGCAAAGGAAAGGCGAGAGGAACTGTTGCTTACCTTTTCCGCAATTATTTCCCGTGCTTTGAGCGAGAAGGCGGAAGCGGTGATAATAGCCGGGGATCTTTTTGACGGCGCGTATCCTTCCATAACGCTCAGGGAAGAGGTACGTTCGTTGTTTTTGTCGGCGGCGGAGCTGAAGTTCATACTCATTTCGGGAAATCACGACGAGGGAATACCTCACAGTTTTATAAATTCGTTGCCCGGCAACGTCAAGGTATTCGGCAGGTGGCCGGATAAGACAGAGCTTTCCGAGGGCGTCACCGTATACGGGGCGGAGAACATGGAAGAGATACAATATGAGCTGGGTGCGTTTGAGAAGTCGCGCATAAATATAGTAGCGGCGCACGGGGTGCCTGTGAGCGGCGGGCGGCGCGGAGGGATCGATCTCGATCGGTTTGCCGCGCTGAACGTGGACTATCTGGCTTTGGGGCACTACCACTCCTATTCTTCCGGTAAACTCGGAAGAGGAGTATGGTGCATGAGCGGTACTCCGGAGGGAAGGGGCTTTGACGAAACGGGTGAAAAAGGGTACGTTGAGATAGAGGTGGAAGGAGGCGTTTTGACCCATCGTTTTGTACCTTTTTGCAAGCGAAGGCTGTATGATCTTGAGGTGGACGTAAGCGGAGCGGAAAGAGGCGACGTTTATCTCAAGATAAAGACGCTGCTGTGCGAAAGCAAGACTTCCCGGGATATAGTGCGTATAACGCTTCGCGGCGTCACGGGGGAAACCGACACGGATTATTCGTTTTTTGAAAAGAGGGGAGAGCAGGAAGGACTTGCGCACCGTCTGATAATACGCAACGCGGCTTTATTCAGACCCGAGGCGTCGGAGATATCTTTGCTTGCAGAGTTCAGGAAGCAGGTTGCGGCGCTTTCCTTGACGGAAGAGGAGCGATCGGAGATCCTGAGGATGGGAGTAAGGGCATTGAAGGGAGAAAAAGACTGAAGTCACTGCCGGTATGCAAAATGAATGAAGCAGTCAAGGAGAAGAGATGAAACTGACTAAATTACATGTTGAAGCTTTCGGGAAGCTCAGGGATTTCGATTATGAGTTTACCGACGGCATAAATGTCATAAAGCAGCCGAACGGCTTCGGCAAGACCACGCTTGCGGATTTTGTATGCGCGATGTTTTACGGGCTGCCCGATACGAGAAGCCGTGATCTTAAGGAAAATCCGCGTCTGAGGTACAGACCGTGGGGCAGCGACATGTTCGGCGGGTGGCTGACTTTTGAATATAACGGAGAGACGTACAGGATAGAGCGTTCTTTCGGGAAGGCTTCGGGAAACGGAGACGTAATAAAAGTATACGACGAAAAGACGGGAAAGGAGACCGATGTCCTCGGCGAAGCGGGGGAGGAGCTTTTCAAGGTGGACCGGAACGCTTTTATGCGGTGCATATACATGCCGCAGGGCGGTACGGAGGGCTTATATTCCGACGACATTTCGCGCAGGCTCACCGAGACTCTTACTTCTTCCGACGAAGCGAGGTATGAGGAGGCGCTTGCGCGGTTAGACAAGGAGAGGGCTTTTCTTTATAAAACGGGCGACAGAGGAGAGCTCGGAAGGCTGAAAAAAGAATATGCATCGGCTTGTCGTGAGGAGGAAGAGGCAAGGGCAGAGATGCGCGGGATAGAAGAAAATACGCTTTTGTCGGAAAAGCTTGAAGAAAGGCTGAAGGCGTGTGAAACGGAGATAACTCAGGCGGAAAAAGACGCCGTAACGGAAAAAAAGCAGAAAGAACTGCGTGAAGTCAGGGCGGCTTTGGAGGCGGCGGAAAAGAAGCATGAAGAAATAAAGGCGCTGAAGATCGGCAAGGAAGCGGATGAAAGCGAGCTGGCTGTGACGGAGAAAGAGGAAGCGAGGGTAAAGGAAGAGTACGCCGCAGAGGAAAGGAAGCGTTCATACAGAGGGATCGCCAAAGAATACCGGTTTTATACCGAGGAAGTCGAGGAGAAGAAAAAGAAGGCGGAAACGTATGCTTCCCGGTTTCTTAAAATGCCCGACGACGCGTTTTTTGTAAAGACGAAGGAATATACCGACCGTGAAAACGAGCTCAACGAGAAAATAACGCAGGCGAGGTCGATGGCGGAGTCGGCGCGTATCCAGAAGGAAGGGCTGAAGAAGCCGGAGAAGCCGTCGTCGGTGATGATGGTGTTGTTTATAGTATTTGCTTGCGTGTCGGCGGCGGCGGGGATAACCATGCTCATTGTCCCCTCGCTCACGGAAGAAACGGCGATGATTGCCGTACTTGCAGTGCTGGTCATAGTCACGTTTGTATTTGGGTCTCTGGCAATAAGGAAGAAGGCGGCGTATATCGGGGAGTGCGCGAACGTCGAGGATCTCGGAAGGAATTGCGACAGTGTAGCGGAGACGGCAGGTCTTATAGCCCGGAGGCACGAGGAGGAGCTTGAGAAGGAGAGGGAGAAGATAAGGTTTTTTCTCGGAGAATACGGAGTGGAGCTTACGGGGAGTGTGAACGAGAGCGTGACGGCAGCGGTGAATAACATGGAAATGTTAAAGATGCTGAAGGAGGATGTCCGGAAGGCTGAAGAAAGGCTTTCGGGCTTTACTCCGGAAGTTATGGAAAAGGTAGAGATGGCGGAGAGCTTTTCTGAGGAGAGGCTCAACCGGCTTGCAGAAGAACGGGATCAACTTACGGAACGTAAAATGCAGCTTTCCCGGAAGATAGCTACTGCTTCCGGCGTGATACGGGAAAATGCGGAGGGCGGCGAAGTTCTTTCGGAGATAAAGCGCCGTTACGAAGAGCTGATGTCGGAAACGCGGGAGGAAGAGAGAGAGAAGGCGATACAGCCGGGCGAACCGGAGGAAAGGAAACAAGCGCTGTTAAAGGAGAGGACGGAACTTGTGAGGAAGGCGTCAGAAATAAGAACGCTGATAAACGAAGCGAAAAAACGCGGCGGTGACTTGGCTGTTGCAGAGGAAAAAGCCGAAAAACTGAGAAACTCCATAGAAGAAGGAGAAAAGAAACTCGGACTTATCCGGCTCACCATGGAATGTCTGAAGAAAGCCAACGAAACGCTTTCGGGCAATTATCTTCCCGGCGTGAGGAAGAATTTCAGGGATTTTCTCGCCGAGACCGGCGAAACGGACTATCCCGACGTCACAGTAGACGCCGACTTTAAAATCAGACTTGCCCAACTCGGAATGAGCCGGGATATAGAATACTTCAGTACGGGCACAAAAGAACTGATGTATTTCGGATTAAGACTCAGCCTGATGCAGAGCATGTACGGTGACATGCTGCCTTTTATAGTTATAGACGACAGTCTGAATAATCTCGACGAAAGGAGATTCGATAAAATATCCGCGTTGCTGAAAAAGCTTTCGGAAAAAACGCAGGTGATTTATCTTACCTGTTACAGGGAGGTGACCTGAAATATCGGTTCAGGCCGTAAGCAGGGCAAGCAGCATTCCGGGTCGTTCAGGCACGGAAGGGAAGGAGCGCGCTTATAAAACGGCGTGAAAACGGGAGTTTTTCGGAGTCCGGAGGCATGCGTGCAAACGAAAGCTTCAAAGGCATAAATTTAAAGGCATAAAGATAACGAGACGGAGGAGATCCGTCTCGTTTTTTATCGGGTCATGCAGTCGGTTTTGCAGTTAAATGGGGAGCAGCGCCTGTGCAATGAGAAAATAGCACACCAGTGAAACAGCGTCCACGATGGTGGTAATGAGAGGGGCGGCCATGATTGCGGGGTCGGCGTGAAGGAGCTTGGCCGCAATGGGGAGCACGCCGCCTGCCGTTTTGGCAAGCACAACAGTGGCAAGCATTGCCAGTGCGACGGTGAGCGCGATTCCTTCGTTGCCGGGGTAGGTGATGATAAGGCGCACGTAGTTGACTGCGCTCAGGACTATTCCCACGATAAGGCTTACTCTCAGTTCTTTCCAGAGCACTTTCGGCAGGTCGCGAGGGGTTATCTCTCCTACCGCCATACCGCGGATGATGAGGGTGGAGCTTTGGCTGCCGGAATTACCTCCGGTGTCTGTTATCATAGGGATAAAAGTCACTAAAAGGGGAAGGGCGGAGAAGGCTGCTTCGAATTTACCGAGTATACCGCCTGTTATCATGCCTGATATCATGAGAATGAGCAGCCAGCCGATACGTTTTCTTGCCAGGGCGAACACGTTGGTTTTGAGGTAGGGTTTTTCCGAGGGCTGCATTGCCGCCATTTTTTCGAAGTCCTCGGTGGCTTCCTCTTCGATTACGTCCATCACGTCGTCCGAGGTGATGATCCCGACGAGTCTGTTTTCGGTGTCCACGACGGGCAGGGTGATGAGATCGTATTTCATCATGGTTTTTGCGGCGATTTCCTTGTCCTGAGCGGTTCGGACCGTGATGACATCCTTATTCATCAATTGTCCCACGAGTTCGTTGTCGGGGGCGAAGAGCAGTTCGCGTAGAGTTATGACTCCCTCCAGACGGCGGCTCTCGCTTACGACGTAACAAGTGTAAACGGAGCGGCTGTATTTACCTTTGGTACGCAGACGGGCGATGGCGTCGCTGACGCTCATATGTTGTTTCAGATCCACGAATTCCGCCGTCATAATGGAGCCGGCGGAGTCTTCCGGGTAATTGAGGAATCTGTTTATAAGCGCACGTGTCTCGGGGGGTGCGTTTTTCAGAATTCTTTTGACCACGCCCGCGGGCATTTCTTCCACAAGGTCAACGGCGTCATCCAGCCACAAGTCGCCGATAATGGCGGTAAGTTCAGAGTCGGTAACCGAGTGGATGATTATTTCCTGAGCTTCGGGCGACAATTCGGAAAAGACGTCGGCAGCGACGTCTTTAGAGAGCATGCGAAAAACCACCGCAATTTTATCGGCGGGCAACTGTTCCATGCATTCTGCAATATCTTTCTGATTTTCCTGAGATAACAGGGATTTGATCGCGGACAGATTTTTTTTGTCCGAAAGCTCCGTTAAAGATTCCAAAAGCTTTTTGATTTCCATTTTGCCTCCTTAAGGTGGAAGCAGCAATGAAATTCGAATACCGATATGTCGAAGCCTTATCAAGCGCAGAAAAACGGAGCGCAAAAAATGGGCTTGAAACAAAAATCGGATATTTTATTCGTACTTCGGCCGCAAGTATCCACTTTTTTCCCTCCGTAAAGTATTTGCTTTTTCAAAGCATATATGAAGCATACCACATTTCCGGATAAAATGCAAGTTTTTTTTCAGGCGCACGGCGTTTGCGCACGGAACGAAAAAACGGGTTACCGCATAGACCGAGCGTTTATGTATACGGTGCTTCAAGCATAATGAAAACTTATAAGGGCGCACGGCGTTTGCGTGCGGAACTAAAAGCCGGGTTTCCGCATAAACCGAAGCGTTTCTGTATGCGGTGCTTCAAACGTAATGAAAACTTATAAGGGCGCACGGCGTTTGCGTGCGAAACTAAAAGCCGGGTTTCCGCATAAACCGAAGCGTTTTTGCGGAAGAAAAAAGCGCATAAAACCATTCCGCTTTTAACGGAACGGTATGCGCTCGGTTATTATTGGTCTATCGGATTACAATGTATAATAGAGTCTGACTGTCGTTCCGCCTCCTTCGGTCACGGCAAGAGTGACGTCGAAAGGAGCGGTGCAGGCGATATCGGTATAGAATTTTGCACCTCTGAGGTCGATGGGCACGTTCACGGCGTCGCCGAGTTTTACGGTAACGACGTCGGTTTTTATTACTGAAGTTCCTTCGATCTTGTAAAACTCGAAGTTTACATAGTTTTTCTCATACTCGCCGCAGCCGGCGCATGCAAAAATGCATACGAAAAGCAGACAGGCGATAATAACAACGCTGATTTTTTTCATTTTTCTATACTCCTATTTTCGAAGCCGACCTTACCAGATAAGGTTGCCGAGAAATCTGCAAAGGTCATTGAGTTTTTCGGCGGCGGGCACCGCTTCCTCGACCACTTCTCCCGCTTCATTGGTGACGGCTTTGATGTCGGGGACCTTAAGCACGAAGCGTGAGTACTCGGGGCTGTTTATCAAAGCGAGCGTAAGCTGATTCTTTGATATGCCGTAAGCTGCAATATTGCGATAAGAGAATATGTAAATCGCTTTGATTTGCTCTTTTCCCTTTACGTAAATCATTCTTTTCGATGTGAAAGCGAGCATAGCTTTTTCGGACTCGAAATAATTAAGCACTTCTTCATCTTCGAAAAGGACAGTGGCAAGCTTTTCAAGCGCACCCGCTTCGGGTTGATTGAGCATTTTGACTTTGATGTTTTTGAACAACTTCATAATAATCCACCTCTGATCCTCTTTTGGTACGTTTGGCGCGGCAAGCCGCACCCTACCCCTATCTTGCTATATTATATACCATATTAAAAATAAAAGCAAGGGGAAAATGTAAATTTATTTCACCTATTTTAAAAAATTCGTTATCTGCACGTTATTCGTAGGCGGGGATGTCGCCGTTCTGAGCGGGCGCTTCTCCGACGGTATTCTCGTCGAAATGGGAAAATACTATCGAAACAGTACAATTGTTGCTGTCGTAGTATCCGTTTTTATTTAGGTCATACCTAATTATCACCTGTTTGGTAAGGCTGCCGCTTTTTTCGGCTATTATTTCCAGCCAGTCCGAGCCGTCGAGGATGTCGTCCGCCTGACTCCCGCGGTATATGACCTTGTAAAAAACGCTGCCGCCGGCGCTTCTTTTGTAAAGACTTATTATGATTTCCGCGGTTATTACGGCAAATCTCGATGCGTAGTCTCCGATATAGGTCTCCACCATATCTTCGAACTCGCCGTCATTCACGATCCTTTTTGTTTGGTGAGGCCAGTTTTCGTCGTATGTTCCGGTGTAGAGGACTCCGTCTTTATACATTGCGCGTTCGTAGACTTCCGATATGGTTTCTCCCTGCGGGAGAGGCTGACATATTTCGAGGACGTGGTCCATTTCAAATGAAAATCTGTCGCCCGACACCGTTTTGATATTTATGGTTTCCGTTCTGCCGTCCGTATAGGTCTTAACGAAAGAGATATTCAGTCCCTGCCAGGTTTCGATGCTTTTTAGACTTTGTTCGAGAGCCTGAGCGTCTTTGCTTTGCGCGCCTCCCTTGACGGCATTATAGTCGCCGTCCGCAGAAGTGAGCGCGCCCACAACAACGCCTGCCGCTGCCGCAACGATAAGCACGGCGATCAGAGCGACAATAAACTTATTTTTTTTTGAGGAAAAAAATTCTTTTATTTTATTCATCCGTTCCTGTAAGCGAGGCGGTGGATATGCTCAGATCATACATTTTCTTATACAGACCGTTGTTTGCTATGAGCTGAGCGTGCGTACCGCTCTCAACTACTCCTTTTTCGGTAAGCACGATTATTTTTGTTGCGTTCCTTATTGTAGACAGTCTGTGCGCGATCACGATGGAGGTCCTTCCGCGGGAAAGGGCGTCGAGAGAACGCTGCACAACCACTTCGCTTTCGTTGTCGAGATTGCTTGTGGCTTCGTCGAGAATGAGAACAGGCGGGTTTTTAAGGAAGACCCGCGCGATCGAGATCCTTTGTTTCTGACCTCCGGAAAGCTTGACTCCCCTTTCCCCGACGTAGCTTTCATACCCATGGGGCAGGGCTTTGATGAATTCGTGAGCGCCGGCGAGTTTTGCAGCCTGTTCCACTTCCTCCCGAGTGGCGCCCGGTTTTCCGTAGGCGATGTTATCGGCGACAGTCCCCCAAAAAAGGAAAACATCCTGCTGCACAACGCCGATACTGCCGCGGAGAGAGTGGAGGGTAAGTTCTCTAATGTCTTTTCCGTCTATTTTCACGCTGCCCTTCTGCACGTCATAAAAACGCGGGATAAGATTGGCTATGGTGGTTTTGCCGCTTCCGCTGGGTCCGACGATGGCAAGAGTTTCTCCTTTGTCCACGTAGAAGCTGAGGTTTTTGAGCACCCAGTCGGTTTCGTCCGAATATCTGAAGAAGACTCCGTCGAATTCCACTTTCCCTTCGACGCTGACTATATCTTTGGCTCCGGGCAGATCGTAGAGGTCGGCGGGTTCGCCCACCACCTCTTCGAACCTTTCAAAAGCCGTGACGCCTCTTTGGAACTGTTCGGCATACTCTGCGATCATTCTTATGGTGGCGAGCAGGGTATTTGCGTAGAGAAGGTACTCCACGAAGGCTGCCGCGTCGAGTTCGAGATAGCCGCCGAGGATGATTATGGTCATATATATAACCGCGCCGAAGAAATTCATTCCGCAGCTGAAAACTGCCATATAATGGTAATTTTTCTTTTTTATTTCAAGAAAACGTTCGTTGTTTACGGCGAATTTCTGTTCTTCGAGGGCTTCGTTTGTAAAGCTTTTGACGACCCTTATACCGCTCAGAGTATCTTCGCACTGAGCGTTTATCTCAGCCATCTGTCTTCTGTTTGACTTGTGCACCCGACGCATTTTTCCGTTGTACTTCACCGCAAAAACCACCATGACGGGCAGCATTGCGAAAAGACACAGCGTAAGAAGCCAGTATTGGATATGGAAAACGAGAAGTATGACCAGCAGACCTATTATTTTTACGCCGGCAATAAAAAATTCCTCGGGACAATGATGAGCGAACTCTGTTATATCGAAAAGGTCTGTAGTGATACGGCTCATCAGCGTGCCGACCTTGACGTTGTCGAAGTACTTATGCGGCATGCTTTCCAGATGCCGGAAGAGTTTGCTCCGCAGGTCTTTTTCGATATTGGCTCCCATGATGTGGCCATACTTGGTTATGTAATAGTTGGCGGCTACCGTGACAGCCTTGAAAAGGATGATCAGCAGCGCGATGTAAACGATAGACGTAAAGTCGTGCTGAGGCAGGTAGGTGCCGGTTATTATCCCGACAAACCTCGGAAAGGCAAGATCGGCAGCCGTGGCGAAAAAGGCGCACGCCAGATCGAAAATCAGTACCCTTTTATAATTTCTGAAGTAGGGAGCGAATTTTTTTATCGATTCCCATGTTCCGTGCACATTGGTTTTTTTAGTTTTAGCTTCCATGTTTTTTCTCCCGAACGACATTTGCATTTTACCATACTTGAAGGCTTCGGTCAAGGGATTGAAAACACGCTTTTCAAAACGGGCAAGCCTTCTTTCCATTCGGAAGGGGATATCTTCCGGGATGTTTTTTGTCAGAAGCCGTGTCCCGTGCGCAAGAGCGTGACAAAAGCCTCCGCTCCGTATATTTTGCTCACTTCGGGCGCTCCGTCAAAACAAAGCCGCAGTTTATCAAGTGGAAAACGCGGCACAGACCCGGCCTCTCCGTTCAAAGCCCGCGACAGGCTTGCCGCACGGAGGCAAACCGGCGTTCCGCGTAAGCCTGCACCGGAAAGAAACCGGCATAAGACAAGGAAAAAACCTGAAAGAGGTACCCGAAGAGTAAAATCGTAAAACCGCCTGAAAAGGCTCCGGACGGCTTTTTAGCTTTTTGCGGAGTATAAAAGGCAGACCGATAAAAAAGCCGTACCTTTATACCGGTACGGCTTCCGAAATATAAAATCTTATCTTTATTCTGAATATCCGGAGCGAGGCCTGTCGGTTTCTTCTGTTCCGGGATGTCCCTTTCCGGATCGGGAGGGATTTTCTGACAAATGTCAGAGCATTTGTTTCAGGGAGGCGATACGTTCGGATATTTTCTGTTTTTTATCCTGATATGAAAGAAGTTTTTCTTTTTCCGTTTCCACGAGTGCCGGCGGTGCTTTAGACACGAAACCGGGATTTGAAAGCTTGGAGGAGGCTCTTGAAATTTCGTTTTCCGTTTCATTGAGTTCTTTTTCCAATCTGTTCAATTCCTTGGGGATGTCGAGCATATCTCCGAGGGGGATAAAGGCTTCGCCCGCTCTGCAGATTATCGGCAGGGTTCCCGAGTGGTCGGGGTTATTTGTGAAGGTGAGCTGAGCGTTGCACAGTTTTTCGATATATACGCCTGTTTCTTTCAGGTTTTCCGAAGCGGGTTTTATAAGCAGGCGGATACGTTTTGAAGGGGGTACGTTATTTTCGGCGCGCTGATTGCGCACTTTTGTGACAAGCTCCTTGACGTTTTCTATAAGCTCCGCCATATCGGGAAAATCGAATTCCTTTTCGGGCAGCGGATAGGGCTGCAGCATGATGGTATTTTCATGGCCTGGCATGGACATGTATATTTCTTCTGTGATAAACGGGATAAAGGGGTGAAGCATTTTGAGCAGTTTGTCGAGCACGTAAAGGAGCACTGTGATCGCGGCTGATTTAAGGTTTTCGTCCGTTCCGTAGAGCACGGGCTTGCACAGTTCGATATACCAGTCGCAGAACTCGCTCCAGGTAAAGTCATAGAGTTTTGCCAGAGCGATGCCGAGGTCATAGTTTTCCATCGAGTCCGTGACGCTTGCGATGAGGGCGTTGAGGCGGGTCAGGATCCATTTATCGGCGGGCGAGAGGGTATTGATATCGAGGCGAGAGGGTATTTCGGAACGGGTGTTCATGAGCACGAAACGGGAAGCGTTCCAAAGTTTATTGAGGAAGTTTCTCGTCGCGTTGGTTTTGTCCGTGGAGAAACGCGTGTCCGCACCGGGGGCGACGCCGTTTATAAGGGTAAAGCGAAGGTTGTCCGCTCCGTAGTTTTCCACGATTTCCAGGGGGTCGATGCCGTTGCCGAGGGACTTGCTCATTTTTCTTCCCTGAGCGTCTCTTACAAGTCCGTGGATAAGGACCTTTCTGAAGGGGACCTTGCCGGTATATTCCAGTGACGAGAATATCATGCGGGAAACCCAGAAAGTTATGATATCATAGCCGGTGGCGAGCACGTCCGTGGGGAAGAAGTATTCGAAGTCGGGGGTTTGTTCGGGGTATCCGAGAGTGGAGAAGGGCCAGAGAGCGGATGAAAACCAGGTGTCGAGCACGTCTTCGTCCTGTCTGAGAGGGGCACCGCATTCGGGGCATATCTTTTCCTCGTTTTCCGAACACAGTTCAAGACCGCATTTGTCGCAGTAGAACACGGGGATACGGTGTCCCCACCAGAGCTGACGGGATATGCACCAATCTCTGATATTTTCCATCCAGTGGAAGTAGGTTTTGGAAAAATGTTCGGGGATAAATTCTATTTCGCCGGACCTTACGGCTTCTATAGCGGGCTGAGCGAGCTGTTTCATACTGACGAACCATTGTCTGCTTGTAATGGGTTCCACGGTGGTGTGGCAGCGGTGACAGTGTCCGACATTATGCGTATATTTTTCTTCCGAGACGAAAAGTCCCAGTTGTTTCATTTTTTCGATGATATTTTTTCTGCATTCAAATCTTGATTGTCCTTCGAACTCGCCGCCGAGGGAATTGATGATACCTTTATCCGTCATGATTTTTCTGACTTCGAGATCGTGACGCTTTCCCACTTCGAAGTCATTGGGGTCGTGGGCGGGAGTGATCTTGACGGCTCCCGTACCGAAGTCTTTTTCCACGTATTCGTCTGCAATGACGGGGATCTCTCTGTTCCCGAAGGGGAGCTTTACCGTTTTTCCTATTACGGAAACATATCTTTCGTCGTCGGGATTGACGGCTATCGCGGTATCGCCCAGCATGGTTTCGGGGCGTGTTGTGGCAAACTCGATAAAGCCCGTGCCGTCGGAGAAAGGATAGCGGAATTTCCAGAGTCTGCCTTCCTCTGTTTCGTATTCCACTTCGGCGTCGGAAAGAGCGGTGCCGCATTCGACGCACATGTTGGTAATACGGTTTCCGCGGTATACGAGTCCTTTGTCATAGAGTATCTTGAATACGTGTCTGACCGCACGGCTCAGATTTTCGTCCATGGTGAAGGCTTTGCGGCTCCAGTCGCAGCTGCTGCCGAGAGAACGCAGCTGTTTTTCTATTCTTCCGCCGTATTTATTTTTCCAGTCCCAGGCGAGCTCAAGGAATTTTTTGCGGCCCACCCGAGCTTTTTCGAGTCCTTGAGCGCGCATTTCTTCGGTGATCTTGAGTTCTGTTGCAATGGACGCATGATCGGTGCCGGGCAGCCATAAAGCGCAGTAACCCTGCATACGGCGGAATCTTATTATTGCGTCCTGAATGGCATTGTCCAGCGCGTGACCGATGTGAAGCTGACCGGTGATGTTAGGCGGGGGCATGACTATCGTGAAGGGTTTTTTGTTTTCTTCCCTGTGAGCGATGAAATAGCCGGCGCTCTCCCATTGTTCGTAAAGACGTTTTTCGAAATTTCGCGGTTCAAAAGTTTTTTCCATGATTCACCTCCGTTTTATTCACGGGCTGTCTGTACAATAAAAAAACAACCCGCCCACATCAGGACGAATTGCCACGCAATCCGCGGTACCACCCGACTTCGAGTTGCCTCGCGCTTATTTATGCGCTTTTCGCGCGCAGACGGTACGGCTCCGAAATTCGCCGTACAGGCTCAAAAGGCGACTTCACCCGCCACGCGCACCGCTCTCACACCGCCGGCGGCTCTCTGCAGCGCAGACACAAGGCTACTCCTCCTCTTTTTACGGCACGCCGACCCTGCTCAGCCGCAACGGTTTTTGAACCGGTCTGACCCGAAGGTATCCGGTTTGCGCGCCGAACGCCGTTAATGGCGGTATTTTACCATATCTTTTCCAAAGAATCAAGCGTTTAAACGCACTTTGAGATTTTTGCCCCGGTTTTTCATCCGTGTATTTTTACGTTGTCAGATGTGAAAGCGACGAGGTTTTCCGCTTGCCGCGCCGTCACGAAGTACACATACGGCTTTTCGGGTTTCCGTTTTGCTCCGAGACTTGAACAAAGCGTATTTTGCGCCGTGCTTCGGCGTCCGAAGAACCCCGCGCCCGAAAACCGTCCGTATACCGGTGCGGAATCATGCTTCGTGCGGAAGTCAGATGTGAAAGCGACGAGGTTTTCCGTTTGGCGCGCCGTCACGAAGTACGCATACGGCTTTTCGGGTTTCCGTTTTGCTCCGAGACTTGAACAATGCGTATTTTTGCGCCGTGCTTCGGCGAAGCGGGCAGCGCGGGATACGGGGGAAGGAGTTTTGTCTGCGGTGAGCGGGCGTGTACGGGATGTTTTCCCGGAAGGGCGGAAAAAGCTTACGGAAAACAAAAGTGAGGGAAAATTGCTTGGGCAATGCTTTAAAAGCGATTGCAAAAAATAATATAATGTGTTATAATACTTAGCACAAAAACCGGATGCTTTATTTGACAGTAACGGATGTCGAGCCCGATAACGGGTGATTTCCGAAGCCGGCAGGAAGCTTCCGGACTTAATGAGGAGGCCGGGATGGGATTATTCAGTGCAATAAAGGGACAGTTGTTGAAGGTCATAGCGTGGGAGGACGACTCGCACGATACTCTTGTATACCGTTTTCCCATGGAGGGGAAGGCCATAATGATAGGCTCGAAGCTTACGGTAAGGCCCTCTCAGACGGCTATATTCGTAAACCGCGGTCAGATAGCGGATATTTTCGGGCCGGGCGAATATAATCTGCAGACGCGCAACCTGCCTTTCCTTACCGCGATGGGAGATGTATTCTACCAGGGGGAAAACAGGTTCAAGGCTGAAGTATACTTTGTGAACACGAAGCAGTTCACGGGTCAGCCGTGGGGAACGGCGAGTCCCGTAACGCTGAGGGACAGAGATTTCGGAATGGTGAGGATACGCTGCTTCGGAACATATGCATTCAGGGTTGAGGACGCGAAGAAGTTCATGGAAGAGCTTTTCGGTACGAACAGTACGTTTGAAGTTGCGGACATCGAAGAGCATCTCAAATCCGTGCTCATAAGCTCCATGACGGACGCCATAGCCGAAAGCAGGGTGTCGGCTCTGGACATGGCGATGAATCTCAATGAATTCAATGACGCGTGTGAGGCGGCAGCTCAGAACAAGTTCCTTGAGATAGGACTCAAGCTGACCCGTTTCATAATAGAAAACATAAACTTCCCCGAAGAGGTGCAGAAGGCCATCGACCAGAGGACCACTCTCGGCATTCTCGGAGACAAAATGGGGACTTACACTCAGAAAGCGGCTGCAGACGCATTAGGTGAAGCCGCAAAGAATCCGGGAGGCGCGGCAGGCATGTTTGTCGGCATGGGGATGGGCGCCGGAGCCGGAGGCGTATTGGGCGGCACGATGACGGGCGGACTCGCCGCGGCAAAAGACGCTCCCGAAAGCGCCGGGGCGAGATTTTGTTCAAACTGCGGAGCCAAAGTCAGTCCGGGTGCGAAGTTCTGTCCGGAGTGCGGCACTAAGCTTGCGGAGATAAACGAATGTCCCAATTGCCGTAAACCCGTCAAGCCGGGCGCGAAGTTCTGTCCGGAGTGCGGCACTAAGCTTGATTAGCAGGCGATATACAGAGAGGAACGGCTATGTCAGATAAGAATCAGACGATAGGAAACCCGGAAGACGTAAAGGCCGTAAGCGCAGAAACTTTTCAATGCCCGGGCTGCGGAGCGAACATGCGTTTTGACGCGGAAAGCGGCTGTCTTAAGTGCGATTACTGCGGTACGGTAAAAAAACTCGAAAGGTCGGACGACTTTTCCGAGAGAGATTTTTCAGAATTTGAAAATATCGAGAAATGGGGCGGAGAGGTAAAAGAAGCCGTCTGTAAAAACTGTGGGGCAACAGAAGTGTACCGCACGAATGAGGTTGCGACAGTATGTCCTTTTTGTTCGTCTCCGATGGTGCTTTCCGAGGAGGACTACACGGGGCTGAAGCCTAATGTCATCGTACCTTTTGCGAAAAAAGTCACAGAAGCGGCGGCCTTGTGCAAGAAGTGGCTTAAAAGGAGGGTATTTTCGCCCGGCAGGTTCAAAAAGAACCTGAAGGTAGACAATATAAGCGGAGTTTATTATCCCATCTGGACTTTCGACAGTCAGACCATCACCGATTACTCGGGAGTTCTGGGAAAATATGTGACAAGAACCTACACAAGAAACGGAAAAACCGTGACTCGTACCGAAACAGAGTATTTTCACGTGAAAGGGCAAATAAGGCGGATATTCGATGACCTGATGATCAGAGGAACCGATAAACTCGACGTCAAAGCCGAAAATGACTCCGGGTTCACGCAGAAAGACTATGTGAAGTTCGATAACGCGTATCTTGCAGGGTATTCGGCGATGGGCTATACGGTACAGCCGCTGGACGCATGGAAACGCGCGGAAGGCATAATGAAAGAGAGGATAAAGAACGAGATTATGAGAAGATACGGCGCGGATACGGTTCAAAGACTGGATATGCGGCTTTATCATGAGGGAAGAAGCTTCAAATACCTTCTTGCGCCGTTTTATGTAAGCGTATGTATGTATAAGGATAAGCTTTACCGACAGTTTGTGGACGGAGTCAAAGGAAAAGTATACGGAAAGGCTCCCGTATCGCCTTTAAGAGTGGCGATAGCTGTGATAATAGCTTTGGCTCTGATCGGAGCGTTAGTATACTTTTTTATGACGAGCGACGATGAGTCTGTAATGAAATCGGCGGAAACTCTGATAAGCATGATAAGATGACGGAGTAAGCGTTAATATGCGCGGTATCGGACGAAGAGAGGCGTGTCGGAGCGAAGCTTGTGACGAAGGGATTTGGTGCGGCGGGCGCGGAGGCGGCGTAAAAAGCCGGAAAAATACGGCATGTATAATAAACTGCGGCAGAAAAAGAATAAATAACGAAGAATAAATAACGAGGAGGATGAATATATGGAAATAACGAAGGATATGAAGATAGTAGAGGTCATAAACATAAAGCCCGAGACGGTGCCGGTATTCGGAGCTTTCGGGATGGGGTGCGTGCATTGTCTTGCGGCGAACACCGAAACGCTGGAGCAGGCGGCTGCGGTGCACGGGCTTGATCTCGAGGAGCTGCTCAAGGCTCTCAATAAAGCTTAAGGCGGGGAGAAAAAGAAAAAATTACCTGTAATGGAAAAAGTTTCAGGGGAATGTGTAATAAAACGAAAAAAATCATGCGTAAACCTTGTAAAAACTCTTGCTTTTTCGTGGTTTTTGCTGTATGATATATTTGTAGTATAGCGTTTACTGATTTTCTATGGGGGGGAGTGGTAATTCGCTGTGCGGATATATAGATAATATTAGGAGGCTTATTTTTATGAATAAGAAGATTGTTGTTGCTCTGCTTACGGCGATCGTTCTTGTCGTTACGGTAGTCGCTCTCGTCGGCTGTAACACGCCCGCGACGATCAGCCTTAACGGTGACGGAACGGTAAGCGTCGAAGTGGGGAATAAGGTCGCGGTTCCGGTTACGGTGACGGGCGAGTTGCAAGACAGTCAGGTAATCAACTTTACTTTGGTTCAGGGGAGCGAGGTTGTCAGTCTCAACAGAGAGACGATGGAGATCACCGGACTTAAAGAGGGTTACGCCATCATATTGGTGGAGCTTGACGGCAATGAGCTTTTGACACAGGTAATGGTTAAAGACACTGCGGGGGCCGAAGCTTATACCGAAGCTTTGGAAGCGGCAGTGAAACAGATAGAGGAATATCCTGTGCCCGAGGTAGTAGCCGAATATGGTGATTCAGAGTATGTTACCGCGCTCAAGGCTGAATATGAGAGCTACAAGAGCAATTGGGTCGCTCTTATCAATAAAGCCGATACGGCGTCGGAGATAGACAATATCCGTGCTCTTGCCGTTGAGGGGCTCAATACATATGCGTCGACGATGTCGTCGAAGGTAGAGGGGCTTATCACGGTAGCTGGGCTTGATTTTTCGGCTGATATACCGGAATATGCCGGTCTTGATCCCGAGCTTCTCAACAAAGCCATAACGAGCGAGAACTACCAGCTCATAACTAATAAAACGGACGGAACGTTTTATACCGAAGCCGAGGAGCTTATAAAGAGCGCCGAGTCGCCTTCCGATGTGCTTAACGCAATGAGCATAATCATGAGCAAGTACAACGAGACGGTAAGACTTGTGGTGGTAGACGTTATGTTCGAGCAGATCGGGCTTGACTATGAGGCGGGGGACAGTGATCTTCTTGATAAGCTTGAAGATCTTGAAGATAAGCTTACGGACGCCGACAAAGAGCTTTATAAGCAGATAAGCGAAGCAATCGAGACCATCAAGCTCATGCAGCAGGTCGAGCTTCTCAATATAGCCGGCGGAACATATGTTTATGACGGAACGTATCATACCTTCTCGAATCTTTCCGACTGCACGATAACCTATTCTGTGGACGGCATAGACTATGTGGATATCGGTGAAGGCATCAAGAATGCCGGCAACTATTCCATAAAGGCCACCAAGAATATCTCCATAGTATACGGAGAAGAAACTCTTGAGATAGAATGTGTGGCTTATGGAAATCTCACGATAATGAAGGCTACGTTGCCCACACCCATATGGCCCACAGTGTCCGCTGAAGGCGTAGTGATATACACCAAGCTCAAAGACATACCTCTTATCGGCGGAGTGCCCGGTGAAGGCAGCCCGTACGATGATCCTCATCTTTTCGGCGGCAGAGTAAACGGTATATTCCGCTGGTATGAAGAAGAGAGAGAGGTTGATCCCGTGAACTTCGGATACGCCATGGAGTTTGTACCTGTGGTATGCGATGCTGACGGACAGCCCATCATCGGAGAAGACGGAAATTACATTTTCGACAACAACTATCATATACTTCGTCAGATAATCGAAGTGCCCGTAAAGGATGCTTATGTTGTAGTAACGCCTGTCGAGGGACAGTGGAAGAACTATGACGGGACCACTGCTACTGATATAAAGTACGAATTTGTGGTATATACCGACAGCACCAAGACGGAGCAAGTGACTCTGACCGATAAGCTCAGAGATTATATAACCAAGAATCTTACCGGGGCACTGGTACTTGAAGACGATCCTGCGACGCCTGAAGTCGAGCCTGCAAAGGACAGCGGACATTGGTACATAGAGCAGGGGACGCTTGATGTGGTACCCGGAGCAAAGCTTGTACTTGAATACAGCAATCCCGGAATAACATATGAGATCAGGCCTCTTGTGATAGCCGGTGTAGATTCGCTTGTAGTGGAGAAGGTATACGACGCTACGGTAAATGTACCCGACAAGGATTATGAATTTGTAGATTACTATCTAACCGATTCCGAAGGCAATCCTGTAGAGAAGGTAGAGGGAGTAGAGCTGAGGGCATACATAACGGGTGCTGAGTTCGAAGACAAGAATGTCGGAGAAAACAAGATCGTTAACATTGCTTCCGCGGATGTGACCATCACCGAAAACGGCGGAGCGCTGAGGAACTATGTAGTAACGCCCGAAACCTATGAAAATATCAAGATAACAGGTACGATAACCGTACGTCCCATCACGTTGCTCACCGGACGTATCGAAGCGAGAGCTTACGACGGAACGGATATTGCATACTATGAGACCGAAGACAAGACTCAGAGGCTCATGATGGTACAGGGTGTCGATCTTGCTACGGGCGAACTTATCGATGCAGAATTTGACATCACCACACTTGCCAACCTTATGGATGATGACGTAAGCATCAACCTTCTCGGCAACGGCAGATATGTAGGCGATGACAATGTCGGAACGCGCGGCAAAGACGTCGGTATCAACAAGTCCATACTCTTCAACAACAGCAGCGACGTAACCACATGGGAGCTTATCGGTGAAGACGCTCACAACTATGAATATGTAGGAGCTCTTGCAGACGTAGATCCCAATAAGGCCGAAAAGGTTACCTACTACGGTGACATTTATAAGCTTATTGCAGAAGGCAACGTAGAGCTTGCGGGTCTTGAAGCGATCAAGCAGTATGACGGAAACGACATCTGCTATATCAATAATCTTATAACCAACGAAGACGGCACGATCAAGTGCACACTCACCTTCACCGAGTCCAGTGTGACGACCATCAGGAATGATGTTATCACGATTGATCAGGTGATAGCGAATGGTAAGTACACTCTTGACGATTATGTGACCGGCGTATCAGACGTGGGCGATCACAAGGTAGCGTTCGACATTTCAGCATTTAACCTTGGCGGCGATTGGCTCAACTATGATTGGACCGGATATATCGTAAAGGGTATCGGTACGATCACTCCTATCGTAGTGGAATTCGATACGACGGCACTTGCTGAGCTCAACGAAAGGACGTATGACGCAACGAGCAATGCGTATGCGCTTCCGATCGGCGGCGAAGGCGGACTTCGTAACTTCAATATTGTAGGCGAAGGCATACTTACCGGAGTTAAATTCACCAACCTGCTTCCCGGCGATGAATTCTATATCAGGATTCTCAAGGATGAGGACGGCGACTTCTACAACGGTCAGTTTGAAGACAAGAACGTCGGAACCGGCAAGATAGCACTTTGGGCTGCCGGAACGTGGGAGCTTGTTGAAATACCCGGCAACTCCGGCAAGGCAAGCAACTATATCTTCAATACGGTAGATCTGCCTGCAGTAGGCGATATAATCCAGAAGAGAATCACGACAGTCAAGTTCTCGCTTGAGTCGAGGATCTATGACGCGACTGATGTAACATATATTGAAAATGTTTACGGTCAGAGAACCATGAACGAAGATGGTACAGCAATTCTTGAAGTGCTTATCGACTTCACGAACGAAAATGCTAACCTTATCATAGAAGAAATGTGCGCAGGCGATGATCTTAAGGTCATCATCAAGGGCGACGGTGTATATACCGCAGGCAAGAACGTTTCCAACGAGAAGGAAGCTAAGTTCGAATTGTGGGATATCATCGGCGAGGATGCTCACAACTACCGCTTCAGTGCAGCTATCGAACCTTATGAGACGACTCCTACCACAACCGTTATCGGTATCGGCGCAGTAACTCAGAAACAGATAACTGCAATCAACATCAAGAATTACACGGTGACCAAGGCTTACGACGGCACTGCAAGAGCTAACTTTGCACAGCTCAATGAAGCAATCGCATCCGGTATCGCCACCGTAGAATTCGAAGGTATGTTTGCCGGCGACAACCTGTCCATTGAAATTACCGCATACGGTGAGTTCGGATCCTTCGTAGAGAACGTCTGGACAGCATCTGCTGAGGTAGGCGATCATATGGTAAGGTACACCCGTAAGAACTCCACCGGTGACGACAGAAATAACTACTATATCGACTCCACCGATGTGTATGTTGAAAACGGTTCGATTACCTAAATAAAGCAATGAACGGACGCGGGAAACCGCGTCCGCAATAAGGAAAACCGAGGCTCCCTTTGCGGGAGCCTTTTTTTGTGTAATGAACCGGGTGTGACAGGGGAGAAGCGTGACGCAAAATGAAAATCTGACGCGCGTATAGCTGTAGTCAGAGAGAAAGGCGGGTGATCACGGGTTTTTTATCGGTAACGGTAACAAGGTAGAGTCCGCTGAAGGAATGGAGGTGGGAAATCAGTTTTACGGAATTTTTGTCGGCATCTGGGAACCTTACGGAAAGTCCGCAGCCGAGGCCGGTAGCTCGCGGTGTGGAAATAAGTCTTGCGGGAATGCCGGCGTCACGCAAAATGCCGAAAGCGGAAGCGGCGTCGTTTTGTGACTTGAAAGATGCAAATATATAACTCATGGGTTTTCTCCGTATTCAGTAACGGCGATGTTTCGGTTTGCATAAACTGAAACAGCCGCTGTGCTGTTATATTCTATGTTTTTCGGAGGAGCTTTGCTAATGATTTATTTTGACAATGCAGCTACACAGGGGAAACGTCCGGAGTGTGTATTCAGAGGGGTAAGGGAAGGACTGAGTGCCGCGGGGAATCCGAACAGAACGGCGGGAAACAACACAAAAGCTGCCGCCCTCAGAATCAACGAAACAAGAGAGGCGTTATGCGAATATATGGGGATAAAGGGCACGGCGGCGTTGCTTTCGGGGTGTACGGAAGCGTTGAATCTTGCGATATTAGGGTCTTCCGGTGGTCCGGTCGTTACCACGGCGGCTGAACATAATTCAGTGCTCCGGCCTCTTTATGCATTGATGAAGAGGGGGAGGGAAGTAAGGTTTGCCGAGACGGACGAGACGGGAAAGGTAAAGACGGATTCCTTTGCCGAGCTTATAAAGGGTGCGGAGATTGCGGTAGTCACGCATGTTTCTAATGTTACGGGCGGGCAGAACGATCTTGCGGAATTATATTCGGTGGCGTCATCGGAGGGAGCGCTGCTCATTGCCGACTGTGCGCAGTCTGCCGGACATGTGCCGCTGAACGGTTTTGCCGACGCTGCAGCCGTTGCGGGGCACAAAGGACTTTATGCTCCTTCGGGTTGCGGGGCACTTGTGATAAAAGAAGGCGTGAGTTTTTCACCGCTTAAGTACGGCGGCACCGGGAGCGATTCCGAAAACAGTGAAATGCCTGAATTCCCGCCCGAAAGATACGAGGCCGGGACAGGTAATCTTCCCGGCATTTTTGCGCTTAACGAAGCGCTGAAATGGCTGAAAACAAACGAAGCCGCTCTGAGCGAACAGCGTAAAAGAGTTCAGACGGTTTTATTTGAGGGACTGAGCCGAATAGACGGAATAAATATTGTAAGCGTACCGAATAAGTGCGGTATCGTGACTTTCACGGTAAAAGAAAATTTTGACAGTGCAGTATGGTGCGAGGAGCTTTTCGAGCGTTACGGAATAATGTGCCGAGGCGGCATCCACTGTGCTCCGCTTATGCATAAGCGTCTGGGGACACTTAAAAGCGGAGCAGTACGGTTTTCGGTGGAAGCTTCAAATACTGAAAGAGAAGCGGAGTATGTGGTCCGGAGTGTAAGAGAGCTGATCAAAGAGGGATTTTAATTGACCGTATTCGGAGGGAGTATGAGGGGCAGTTTTTTTCAGTACAAAAATTTTCTGTCGACTCTTGAAAGACTAAAAAAAGCAGGCGCCGACGTTTTTATCATAGGAGAAAGTCTTTTGGGACAGCCGATATATTGTGTGAAAGCGGGCACGGAGGGTATGAACGTCATAGTTTCCGGAGGTATCCATGCAAGGGAGCATTTCACGTCGGAACTTGTACTTGCGCTTGCCGAAGAAAGCATAGTCAAGGGAGTAAAAGGAGTTGTTTATTTTGTTCCCGTGGTGAACCCGGACGGCATCAGACTTTCGACAGAAGGGATCTCTTTTCTTCCCGAGGTCATACCTCAGCGGGAGCAGGCGGTTTTGAAGGCGCAGGAGCTTATCCGTCTTAACCGCAACGAAAGAGATTTTTCACTGTGGAAGGCTAACGCGGCAGGCGTGGATCTGAACGTGAACTTCGACGCAGACTGGGGCAAAGGAAGAAAAAATGTGTTTTATCCGCGTTCAAGCGACTATGTCGGGCTTTATCCGCTGAGCGAGTCTGAAAGCAAGGCGCTGGCGGCTTTCACATTGAAGGTCAGGCCTGCCGTCACGCTTTCATACCATACTAAAGGAGAGGTAATATATTGGTACTTCAATCAGAGAGAACGAAGACTGTGGAGAGACTATTCTCTTGCCAAAAAAATAGCCCGTCAGACCGGCTATTCGCTTACCGGAAGAGAAGGCAGTGCGGGCGGTTATAAAGATTGGTGCGTTAAAACGCTGAAAATCCCGTCTTTTACTATAGAAGTCGCCCCCGATACCCTAAAACATCCCGTTTCGATCGATTTTCTGCCTTCTGCACTCAGACAAAACCGCGGCGTAATCGATATAGCAGCCGAGTACGCCGAAAGCCGAACGGGGAAAAACATCCCGGAGGATTGACTCCGCCGGCCAGATTTTCCATGTGTTAATTATCCTTGGGGATTTTCCCTTATTCTATTTACCCTGTGCTGATTGTCCTTGGGGATTTTTCCCTATTCTATTTATCTTGTGCTAATTATCCTTGGGGATTTTTATTATCCCCAAGGGTAATCTTTTGCTACTGCGGTATTTTTACCGCGCCTACCAGCTTATAGATAATCTTTACTTCCTGTACTCTCCTTCCGTCTATCCTTTCGGGCTTTCCTATGTAAATCTTATCTATAAAACTGTTCAGAATTTCGGGCGTCAGTTCCTTTACTTCCGTATAACTTCGCACCAGTAGAACAAACTTTGCAAGACCGCTGTCGCTCTCCTCTTTTGCCGAAAGAACCGCTTTTAACTCCACTACCTTTTGTTTGAGCTCTGCTTGTTCGATTTCATAGTTCTTGGCAAGAAGTTCAAACCGCTCTTCAGGCATTGTTCCACAGACTTTTTCTTCATATAGTTTTACAATAATTTTCTCTATTTCTGAAAGCCTGCTTTCCGCCTTATTCAGCTCACTTTTTGCCACCGATTGCAGCTTTGCACTTTCTTTCACGGAACATTTGCGAAACTCTTCAACAAATTCACGCTCATACCGTTTAACATAAGCACAGACTTTGCGAATATCCTGTAAAACAATCTGTTCAAGAGCGCTTACCTTAATAGCGTGTTCGGTGCAAAGATTTTTCTTCTTTTTGCGATACGTTGAACAGATAAAGGCATCCTTTCTCCTGTCTTCCTTTCTGCGGCGTATAGTCATCCTTCCGCCGCAATCCGCACAATATAAAAGTCCGGAAAAGATATTGACTTCATTGAACTTCGTGTATGCTCGTTTCGTTCCGCGCATTTTCTGTACCGTTTCGAAAGTTTCTTTATCTATAATTGCCTCCTGCGTTCCTTCAAAGACCGCCCAATCCTCTTTACTTTGTATCCATTGTTTCTTGTTCTTAAACGATTTGCGCTTTGTCTTGAAATTTACCGTACTGCCCGTGTACTCATAATTAGAAAGAATATACTCTACGGAAATTCTGCTCCATATCTCAGGATAGGTTGCCGCTTTGTAATGCTTAATCCCTCTGTTTTCGGCATACAGTTTGGGCGTCTCTATCCCCTCCGCGGTGAGTTTTCTTGCGATACCGCCCATAGTGTTTCCGTCAAGATACAATCGATATATCTTCCTGACGATTTGTGCGGCATCTTCGTCTATGATCCACTTCTCTTTATCGTTCGGATCCTTCTTATACCCGAACGGTGGAATCACGCTCAAGTGCTTTCCCGAATTTCCCTTCGCTTTAAGCACACTGCGAATCTTCTTGCTCGTGTCCTTGGCATACCACTCGTTGATGATGTTCCGAAAAGGAGTAAAATCATTGTCTGCCTGATTTTCACTGTCCACGTTGTCATTGACAGCTATAAAGCGAATATCCATCTGCGGCAGCATGATCTCTGTATAATACCCGACCATGATATAATCCCTGCCGAAGCGAGACATATCTTTGACAATGATCGTTCCTACAAGTCCGCTATTCACGTCATCCATCATTTTCAGAAAATCAGGGCGATTGAAATTTGTACCGCTATATCCGTCGTCCACATAGAACCGTGTGTTTCCAAGACCGTACTTTTCCGCATAAGCCGATAGAATTTCCTTTTGGTGTACGATACTGTTGCTGTCGCCGCTGAGTTCATCGTCGCGGCTAAGACGACAGTAAAGCGCTGTTATCTTCTCACCTCCAGTATTTTTATTTCTGATTACTACCGTTTGTGTTCCCAACATACTTACATACCTCCGTCAGGTCCCAAACAGCAAATTCGTTCTCTGTTGTTGTGTATTAACCGACTTATCGCGTCGTAAGGCGTTTGCGTTGCAAAATTGTTTTCCTCAACAACTACCCTGTACGCCATTCCGTCGATCATTACTACTTCCACTCTGTTATTTTTATTTTTTTGTTCTTTCAAATCTCCTTTTAATTTTGTGTTTTGCGTAGGTCGCAGCGCGTGGGATTTTTATCTTATCTTTTTACGCCGTCATAGGCTCTTACATACTTTTCTTATTTACCGACTACTCTCCGTTACGCTGCCATTCCTTTACTCAACTCTTACTTTTCCTTACCTTCCGCACTCCATCACGGAAAGATGAATGCGGTTTGCCCTATCACACAATTTTCCCCTTTCTTTTTTCCCGATATTACGGGTGTGTTAAGCACTTAATGTGTTCCGTGTGTTTTCATGAACTCGTATGCCTTCTTTATGAAATCCACCTTGCTCATGTTGCGTTCCTTTAAAAACGCATTGATTTCGTCAAACAGGTCGCGCGGTATCATCGTCTGAAAATTGCCGCTCGCCGCCTGCCGCTTCTCTTTATTCTTTGCCTCGTATTTGCGATTCGCCACTCTCTGCGGAGTATCTTCCTTTCTCGTTACCACTTTATCCCTCCGAAAATGATTATCGTATATATACAATATTATACACTTCCATTTCCCTAAAGTCAAGGATAACAGAGAAAATTTACTCCTTACAGTAGTTGTATCGACTTGCTCTCGCTTCCTGCGCTTCTTGACGTTCGCGTTCTGCCTCCATTTCCTCTTCGATCTCTTGCAGGCGGTCGGTATAGTCCCGGCTCAAATACTCGCTCTCCTCTCCGAAAGATGCCAAAAAACCGCCGATGAGCTTACCCACCTTTCGGTGCGAAATGGCAAGGTTTCGTTTCAGGCGATTGTCATTGACCTTGTGCCTATACTTCCGCTCAAAAATTTCTGGTTTAATATTCTTGACTGCACGCAATACGATGTTGCCTTGCCGCCTTTTATAATCTTCTTCCAATTCTTGTATGAGCGTTATGTTCTGTGGATCAATGGAATAATGGTTGCCGCTCTTTGTCGGTTCGCAAAGTTCGTCTATCTTACGCCGCAAACCCGAAAGCCGCTCATAAAATTTTCTATCCGCTTTCCTTGCCCGTATATCATAGAGCAACAGTTTGTTTACCGTTTTATCGATCTGCTCCCGATACGGCAACATATCCTTTTTACTATAGAAAAAACTTGCGTCCTTCGGTATCGCTTTGGCAAGTGAGATCAATTTCTTCCGCACCTCATCTTCGCTTACAATGCTCTTGGGAAAGGTTATCCTTTTTAATTCACGCAAAGCCTCGTCGCGCGTCATATACGTCTTGTCCGTCCTTTCCTTTATAAAAACGTTCAGCCGAACGTGCATACGGTCTATCACCGCTTTCTCAATTTTTCCCTTGTGTCGGTATTCGAGCTCTTTTTTCCTGTACTTGCACTTCGGCTCTTTCTCGGCAAACCAAAAATGTATATGTAGATGATGCGGCTTATCCTTGTGCAGTGAACATATCAAATCCATATTCTTCGGATCAAGCCCCATATCCCGAAAGAATTCTCCGAATGTTCGCTTTACAAGTCGCATACATTTTTCAGGCATATCGATTTTGCGGCTCATCTCCTCGTTAAGAGAGATAAACCCGTGCCACAATATCTTGTCCGCCTTTGACCGCTCCTGTATTTCTTTGAGTTCCTCTTGCGAGATGAATCCGTCTCCGTTGAACACACCTGTGGATTTTTCAAAGTACGAAATCATGTCGCGCATTTCCGACTTTGAATTCTCGCCGTTCAGCTTGCGGTCGGCGGTCATATACTTGTAAATGTTGTTGCCGCCGTCGCTCATTTCATAATAAGGGCGTTCCCGTTCAAACTTCTTTCGTTCTTCCGGCGTTGCGTTACTCTTTAACTTCCACGGCGTATATGTAATGTTAAATATGATCGGTTGATTACTTATGACTTTTCCTCCTTTTGTTTCATTTTTACATGTCAATTTGCTTTTTATTTGCCGCAGGCAAACCGATAGCGGGTTTCCCGCATCGGAAAGCAAAAACGCAAAGTGCAACAGCAAAATGCGTTTTTCTTATCCTGCTACAAATTATCCCTAATTTGCTACCACCTACTCGATTTTTTTGTTTACCATTTTTCACTGTATTTTTGCTCATATCTCCGCACCAATTGAAAAATATTTCGTACATTTTTTAGCTCCTCATCCGCATCATACTTTGCTGCAACATCACCCCAATCCAAGTCCGTTTTATACCGCTCTGCACTGCCAAACAGACTTCCTTGTATATCGGGATATGCGTTGCGAAAATCCTCATACGTCAGTATTTTCGGTGAAGTAACAGTTTCCGTTCGTTGCACTTCAGATACAGTTTCCTCCGTCAAAGATGCTGTACAAATTTTCTTTTTCTGTGCGCCGCCCCTTCGCCCGCTGCTCTTTCGTTTTTTGGAAACATCCATCTTCCGTTTGCACAAAGTAAAGTATCCCTGCATCGTCCCATCCTCAAACTTCGGTTCTTCGTTTCCAAACATATACGCACAAATTGCCTTGACAAATATCCCTTGCTTCTTTATATTCATCAGCTTCATTGCTTTGTAATACGTTTCGTAAAACGTAAAATGCTTGGATTGCAGATTATACTTCTTCGGTATCTTCCCGATACTTTCTGTTTCTTTGACTTCTTTTAAAATACCTGCGATATTGCTCCAATAAAAATCCTCTTTGTCCGATAACTGCTCCATAGGTTCTCTGTCTTCAAACTCATACGCGCAAATACAATTTGCCAGTTTTCCCGCGCTTATGTCGTCCATACTTTGCAGAATGTCTGCATACCATTCATAAAATGTAAATTGTTCCATTCTTTTCCCTCCTTCATTTTTTTGCCGACGATTATGGCTCATCGGCTTGCCTTGTTTGCTCCTACTATCACCTCCTCGTTATTCTTTTTCTGAGTAGCCTGTTCGGGTACCCTTCTGCACCGCACTGTTCGAGCAATGCAAAAGCCCGACCTTTGTTCACGGTCGGGCTCGGAACTTCACCTTGTTCAGATGCTTCCTATTACGCTGATTAGAGCTGTTTTCCGTTGGTATGAAAATGCCACAAATTTACGGCTGTTTTCCCTTAAAAAACAGTGTATTCTCCGCTTTATTCTACTTCTTGTTCTAACTACTGTGGCACAATCATTCAAACCGAAGATTACTTCATTCTCATTTTTTTGTACTTTTTTGCGAAGTTTCTTCCGTACAAACTATATTCTCCGTTCTCGTCTTCCGTTACTTCTTTCGCTGTTCCGTCATATAATTCCCATAACAGTTCCGAGAATATCGGGTGATTGATAAACGCCGCATAAATGCGCCAATCTGCCGCGCTGTTCTTCTCGTAGTGGCGCAGCACGAGGATCAATACGTTTTCATTCGTCAGCCATTTAGTAACCTGCCGATCTCGCTCTGCCTTTATATCCGTTATTTGCTCATAAAGGACTTCCCGTTCCTGTTCATCCGCTGTCCGTATCGACAAATACAAGCGATTGATTGCCGCCTTGCTCTCGTCTATGATTTGTACGATTTTATCTTTATGCCTGTATTCCGTAGCGTTCCCTGAACCCACATCATACGCTAAACTTGACGAAATCGGGAGATAGTCACCGTATTGCTCTCTGCCTTTTCGGAAATGCACTTTATTCACAAGCGCATACAGATCATCCATCGCCGTATGATAAAAGGCGTGCTGTTTACTTCTACTCTCGTCAATCTCCGCAAAGAAATTCGGAGAAGGACGCTGATACTTCTTCCGCAACATGGTAAGTTCCTTGCTTACGGAAATATTTTCAAAGCTGCGTTTTGCCTTGTCGATCTCCAATCCCGAAAGAACCGCAAGCTTGCAGATGTCCTCGTAAATTGAGAGTATCTTTCCCTTCTCTGCGCTCTTATGTAGTTCATCCCACAAAATACTGTTGAGCTTTTGCGACAGGTTGACGATTTCCCCGATCTTATTGACGCTTGTATCATGGTCGAGTTTAGAGAGCGTCTGTTCCGTCTTTTCCTCTGCTTTGATGTTGCACACGGGAACTTTGAAAAAATCCTTATATCGCGCGGCCGCGTTTACCAACAGCTTGTCATCCGTTATCAGCATCGTATCCGAATCATAATCACAGCCGTTGAGCCGCTGCTGGATATTTTCTCCGATAGAATTTACACAGACAATGTTTTCGCCTAGGTCAAAGTAATCCCATATCCCACCGCTGAGAGCGTTTTCCACACAATATAAGTTTCCCATCGTGATATGCGGAGAACGCGCGCACAGCAATTTCGTCCCATTTCCAAAGCGTTCACAGCGGATCTGCCCGGGCTTTAATTCGCTTGTAATGTCTTCGCTCGCAAGATACTTTAAAAGTTCCGTGCCGTTTCCGAAAAGAGTGGCATTCGTACCGTTTAACAAAATATGCCCGCGCTTTAACCGCTCCTTTAAACTGCGCACGACGTCGTCACGAAAATTGGCATACAGTTCCGTTTCATCGAAATGCGGATATTGGTGCATGAGCGTAAAGATAACATCCGCACGTTCCGCAAGTCCGTCACAGTATTCTTCTTCGCCGTCTTTTTCACGGGCAAAGGCGTCTGTGAAGTGATAGCGCATAAAGTCAACATCCCTGCGCAAAAGAGAGATATAATCAATACTCGGCTGTAATAAATGTCTGACTTCCTCTTGGGATAATGAAAGGGTATTTATAAGCTGATAACTGCTCTGTACCATCTTTCCGTGGAAGAAGCGTGTACTCTTATCATATTTAACCACCCCGAATGTGCTGTCCGTATGCGCCGCCCATTTTCGGATATTTTTCTCAGCCAATCCGCCCGCGAATTTGAGATATTTCAGGCTGTTCGGCGTCGTCACCATGACAATCTGATGTATGTCCTCGGCAAGCGTGACAAAGCCTCGAGCTTTCAATGACTCTAACGTAATATTTTTATCTTTGAACCATTTCTGTAATCTAGTACGGAAGGCGCATGACTTGAAAAACTTATTACGAAGAAGTAACATATGCTTGTCCGTATAGCTGTTTTCAAACACGCGCTCATCTAAAAGGCTTTCGCCGTCCCAAATATCGTTGGTAATTTCCGTTTGCTTTTGCTCTGCTACAAGCTTCCCATCTTTAAGTTCAACGGAAATAACTTCTTCCGTAAATATGCTTTTATAATCAGGAACAAACAAAATGCTGTCAAGCGGAATTTCTATTGTTCCCTTGATACTGCTAAGCGATAACGCCCGGTATGATTCCCACGAAGCAAGATCTTTTCGCAGTTTTAAGCCGCATTCGCTCCACTTCGTCATATACCTGTACAGTCGCTCGTCTATAAAAAGGCATTTCCCTTCGCGCGAACTACCGGCACTCCGTTTGTATCTAACATAGTGAATACCGTTCAAATGGAAACCGTTTTCGTAAAAGTGTTCACGCAAATCTTTCATTTTTATAAGGTTTCCCTCTTGGGATTTGTATGTATAGTTAAACTTCAAGTTAATTACAGCAAGAGTATATTCATTTTCATTCTTATCTTGAAAAGAAAACTTTTTACGACAAATGCGCTTATACGCCTTTTCAAGCTCTATGAGATCTAGAGAATTATCCAAGTAGATTTTAAACAAGCGAAAATAGGCGTCGCTTTTACTTTCGGGCATTTTATACCCGATAGCCACGCCGTTTTCCTGTTCTTGCCCGTATATGTCACAAGCTTCTATGGAAATGATTCTGTAAGAACTGTTCATTATGCTATAATAGTAAAAGAAATACTGTTAATCTTATTAACCCGTAAAGATTTTTATAAAAAAGAAATTATCCTTTCAAATCTTTTTATGAGTTCATCGAAAGTAATTATATCTACAACATCTTTGTATGTATTTTTTATAAGTTCAAAATCAATTCTCTTTTGATTTATATTATCTCCATTAAAAGATATCGCATCTCTTCCAAAAATAATATATCCTTTGGGATGGACAGCTTTTAGTTTTATTTCTCCCATTTCGTTCTGGAGAGCAGGATTTTTATTAGCTATTTCTTCAGTTGTCATTTTTGTTAAACATTTTAAATATTGCTCCAACTGATTTATTGCGCCGCTCAATTCACCACTTGGAACATAATGATTCCTATAAGGTCTTTTACGGAATAAATTTGGATAAGCTTTTGGCGACTTTACTTCGATTAAATCAATATTCCCCTCACAATCTATCAAAGACAAATCCGCTTGACAATTAGCTCGCGCACCAGTGTAATCTGAAATATTTAACTTTGTCTGTATTTTTACATATTTCGGATTAAGAAAACAAAAGATTTGAGCAATAAGTTTAGAAAACTCATCCTCATGAATAAACTCACCCGCCGCGCTTCTTTCTAAACTTTTTAATAACTGATCTTTTGCGTATATATACTTAACTTTTTCTTGTTTACAAATCTCTTCTGTCTTTATATCCTCTTTATTCCGCACACTTATTTCTCTTGATTTATATCTACTGTAAATTTCTTCGTAATTTACCACATCAAGTTCACTTTTTAATAGGTTTGTAAAGATAGACAAAGTTTGATATTTTACATTTGTTGCTGTGGGAAATATTTCCACAAAATGCTTATAGGTAGACTGTGTTATATGAAATCCATCATCCTCAAAAATGCTGTCCGAATCAATATCAATAAACAATTTATCATGTTTATAAAAATTTTTGAAAGCATACAAAATATTTCCGTAAATGGATGAAGATTTTTCTTCTCCTGTTTTATCGTTATATTTGGACCTTTTTGAAGATGAAGTAACAAACCAGGATTGATCTATTGACAAAGACACATCAATGTACAAATCAAACGTGGCGCTAATTTTTTCTTTATCAATTCTAAAATAATTTTGAACTTTTTCACCTAGGACAAACTTATACCCACAACCAATTGGCGATTCTTCATCTTTACGTATAAAATCTTTCTTACTAAATGAAAATGTTTTATAAATTTGAAAATCTTGATCCTCTTCTAATTTTTCTTCTATCCAATCACTTTCGGTTTCATAACATAAAATCAGCTGACAATCTTTCTTCTCAAAACCAATTCTACTCATTGCGGCAGCTCCATTTGTACTATGATCTTTTTATATATTACACTTTCACCTAAGTATTTTTAAGTTACAACTCAGCACTAAAACCCAGCCGATACACTTTATCCTGCTGTCCGTTCATCATTACTTTAAACCTTATTGCGTTTCAGTTCCTGCCAATCCTTTATGAATTCGTAATCTATCTCGTTGCCAAGAGCCTTGAAATGCTCTCTGCCGCAACGTATTTTCAGTCGTTCGGAAGGACGCAGATTATGTTCATCGGTCGTGCCTTTTGTTTCAAGAACAAAATACATTTTCTTTTCGCCCTCTTTCTCCATATAAACAGCCCAGTCGGGTGAATAGTTGGATAGCGGCGTGCTTATCTTGAACCTCTGCGGTATCTTGAAGAAAAGTTTCACGTCCGGATCGCTGTCAAGCGCTTCGGCAAAAGGTCTTTCAACCGTATCGCTGTCGTAGATGACATAGTCGTAGACAGAGTGCTCCACCTTGACCGCATTGATGTCCTCAAAGGCTATAATGTCCTTTTCCTCGTCGAAATTGAACACTTCGTAGAAGGTATATTCCTGACCGTCAAGTTTGATATACTTGATACCGTCGATTGCCCTTTCCGTTTTGTTTCTCTCTATGATTCCGGCAACCACCTCAATGAATTTTTCGGGGTTATTGAGAAAGTCTTTCAATCTCCCGCATTCAAGAAGTATCTGGGCAATGTTATTCCTCGGCAGCTTCGTGCTGTCCGCAAGAATACGCACCACGTCGGGAAGAGGTAATTCCTGCTCGTATTCACTCGTGGAACTTGCACTCTCCTTATAATCAACACCGCTTTTTTTGATATTGAAACTTGCGACCTCTTTGAGAATTCGGCTCTTGCGAATTTCAGGCATTTCTGAAATCTCTTTTACGCTCTTTTCAATCAGATACTGAATATCCATATTGATGCGGTAGATGGTCTTTTGCTTCATCTTATCCCACAGCTCCATAAAGAGCGGATTCATAAACATTTCATCCCTTCTCTTGACGGAAACCTGCTTACGTTCGGGCTTGATATTGACCTTTGTATTTGCCTTGCCGATAATCGGGAGCAGTCTTTGCCTTGCTGCTTCAAAGCGCGCGGGAAGATCGACCGTACCATTGGCAAGGTCATTTTTGAGCGTATCTTTGATTTTACCTTGGCTGTCAATATAATTCTTTTTGCGGAAGTGTTCCAAAATGTCCCCCGCATCCTTTATTGTAATGACTGCTTCTGCGCCTGTTTCGTCCTCATAAGAGATATTAACAAACATATCCGCGTCAAGCACACCGAATTTGACGCCGAGTTCCTCGATTTCCTTTTGCAGCTTGTCGGCGAACTCCGCAAAGGATTCCTGTGCGATAACGTGCAGAATATTGACGTTTTTATCGTCGATTCGCTCGCCGCTCTGGTCTACGCAAAGGCGCAAACCTCTGCCGATTTTCTGACGGCAAGTGAATACCGTCTTATTTTCGATGAGCGTGCATATCTGGAACACGTTCGGGTTATCCCACCCTTCTTTGAGCGCGGAGTGTGAGAATATAAAGCGGAGCGGACAATCAAAGGAAAGTAGCCACTCTTTGTCTTTCATAATCGTGTTGTATGTGCTGTAATCGTCTGCTGTATCGCCCTTTGTGTCCTTTACTCTACCCTTTTTATCGCAAGAGAAATAACCGTTATGTACCTCGCTTGCCGACTGCTTGTAAAATTCTTTTACTGCGGCAAAACGCGGCTGTTCGATCAATTCCGCATACAGCTCCTCGAACATTTTCGCATAAATGCCCTTGCCGTCCTCCTGCTCATAATCGCGGTACTTGGCAACCTCGTCAATAAAGAACAGCGACAACACCTTTATGCCGCGGCTCAAATACCTCTTTTCCTTTTCAAGATGAATCTCTATCGTGCGCTTGATCTGTTCACGCTTGAACGTCATCTCGTCCACGGCACCGATCGCCTTATGGAGCGCAAGAACTTCGGTATTGGCAAACTCTATCTGCTCCCAACCTTCCGAACAATCGATACCGGCAATATCGTATCCCTCGTAAATCTCTCTGCCCGTGATAGCAAATAGGCTGTCGCCCTGCTTTACCGTCTTTACCTCGCGTTTCACGATACCCGTCGCTTTGCTCTTTACGTCTATCTCCACTTTCGCATAGAAAGAGGACTTTTTGCCCACTTCCAGAAGTCTGATATACGGCTTGTTGAAGTCGTCCATAAGAGACTGATTGGCAACGCATATCTGCTTGACGATATTCATCTGATATGCGTCCACGGGCGTTAAGCGGTACACGGTATTGAACACCTGCTTGTGTGTCGCCGAATAACGAAGTTCACACAGGGGGTTGAGGTTTTCAATCGCTTTTCTCGACTTTTCCGTGTTGTCGATGCTCTGCGGCTCGTCGATGATAAGAATAGGACGGCACTGCGCCATAAATTCACGGGCAGTCTTGTCCATTTTATCGCTTTCCTGATTGAAAAGATTTTCGTCCTTTTTGATCGCGTCGATGTTGACGATCATGATTTCAAGGTTGGTGGAAAGTGCAAAATCACGCACTTCATTGCGCTTTTTGGAGTCATAAATGAAGAAATGTGCGCGCTTGCCGTCATATTCCTGACGGAAATACTCTTCCGTTATCTGCAATGACTTATATGCGCCCTCACGGATAGCCACACTCGGCACAAGAATGACAAACTTATTAAAGCCGTAACGCTTATTGAGTTCGTAGATGGTCTTTGTGTAAACGAAAGTTTTGCCCGTACCCGTTTCCATCTCGATGTTGAAGCGGAGCTGTTCAGGCTCGGTAAGCGGCAACAAATTACGCTGTTGCACCTCATGAAGGTTGCGGGTAATTTCCTCCGCCGTAAGCGTGAGAGTATTGCCATAACCGAATACGGAATCCTGCGCATAGTCGATAATATCCAATTTGCCCACGGTAAAGGGCGACACGCTTGAAGCCTGCCCTTTGAATAAATCCACTACTGCCGCCACGGCATCCGATTGAAATTGTTGTTTCTTAAATTTTAGTTTCATAATAATAATCCATTCTTTTTCACGTAGCTATAAAAGTTAAGCGTATTCTCATATTTCTTTATTATGCTCACATCGGACTTTGACTTTTCAAGTCTATCTTTTTCTTGCGCTAACGCTTCCCTGTATTTAAAAATATCTTCATTTTTATAAAAACAATTAACGGCATAGCTTTCAAATGAGTCATTTGTATTTTTAAAAGGAATGTCCGAATATTTTATATATGATTTACATGTATATTTTGGATCAGTTGCTTTTAATATGCAATTCAATGTAGAATACCTTTTTGCCGCTGATGGTGTCATAATCACGCCAACCCAATCACACAATTCATACCAATGAGCGACCTCATTAACTGCTTGCCCCATATAAAAACTAGAATTTTTTATCAGCGAGTATTCACCATAAGATAACGCTCCTCGAAAAAAAATACCTTGCTTTGCTCCTTCTTGAATAATGCTATTTATTAAAACGTAAGCTCTTGTAAATGCTAGGCTATAGTAATCTTTGATAAAAATTGCTATTGTATCAGCCGCCCCAATAAGTTCTATAGATGAAAGTTCTTTATTATATTCAAACTCAGCAAATTTTTCTTCACTTTGCTTTTCAATTGCTTTAATCAATCCCACATTTATTGTGATTAAATCTTGCAATAGAAAAGCTAATTTATTTAATGCTTTTTTATCTCTCCCCCATAAGTTTCTCCAACCTAAAACATCAAGATAGATAACTATTCCTTTATTATTTATTATCTCTTTATTTCTTATATCGTTTGCTTTTTTTACACTTTTACGCACTTCTTCAATATCATTGTCCGACAAATATCGAAAGATATTATCTTGATTTTTTTCGTTCATAATTAAAACAGCCTCATTTCCTTATCTTTCTTTTTGAGAATTTCTTCAGTGTTGGAAAGAATATTGGCGTCGGCAAAGCAACGGTCGGCAAAAATGTACGTTCCGATCGTCTCTTTATCCATTTCCTCTACTGCGGAAAGGGTGATATTCGGCTCGAGGCATACAAGCACCTTGTAGTCGGGGTGATTGATAATGTACGCGGTTATGCCGTCAAATTTGCGCTCCTCTATGGGCAAGGTCAAGGACAAGCCATATTTAAGCATTATTTCATACACAAGGTCAAGATCACTCCTGCCGTCAACAAGATAGAATAGGCTCTGTTGAATACGCTTTTTTACTTCCTCTTCATCCGAAGTAGGAGTATTGTCCCATTTAACAAGGTTACTGCTATCGAGTTTGAACACCTTAAAACCAATATCGACTCCAAAGGTTAACCCTGTAACTTCGTATGCAAGCCTCATTACTAAGTCTGATAATTTTTCTCCACCTTTCTCGTATGTTGACTCGTCGGCAATCGTGTCATCTTTACTATTGATTATGGTTTTAATGGTTTCAATTACTTTATTAACCTCTATCTGCGGATTATCCTCATTTTCAATCCACTTGTTTTTAACTTCCAGAACATAGGACTCAATTTGGGACTTAATATATTTATCCTTTGCTATTTCACCTATTGCGGAAACATATATATCCACACGTTTAAGTCCATCTTTTATCTTCTCTCCAGCCCTGCGGATACGCTCTTTTCCTATTTCGCAAATGGTCTTGTAACCTGCCTTGTATGCCTCGCTCTGTTCGTCGGTCTTTTCAGGGAGCTGAACACAAATAAATTTGCGGTGTCCGCCGTCCTCTGCGTTTAACTGCATAACTGCATGCGCTGTTGTCGCCGAACCACTAAAAAAGTCAAGAATAAGACTATCTTTATCGGATCCAAACATACACATATACTTAATAAGCTCGACAGGTTTAGGATAATTAAATATTTTACTATTCAATAAAGCAGTAACTTCTTTTGTACCATCTTGAGACATTCCTACCATATCGGGGAGTTTAGTGCTAACGGTAATATACCCAAATTTATCCCCAGCTTTTGTCATATCGTCCTCTTTCCAATACCTTAATACAGGTTTACTAATCTTAAGAAAATCATAATCACCAGGGAAAACAATACGATTGGCTTTGTTATATTCTTCAATAGAATCCTTAGTTACTCGCCATGTTGCATTTGGATTTGCTGGAAATTCTTCCCCTGTTTTAGGATTTATAATAGTAAAATTGCTGTTAGGTCTTTCACTCGCATTTCTTTGTGTAGTTAAATCATGTACTCTCCAAGGACGCCCAGGGAAATCAGGGGTTTCATAATATTTTCTTGTTCCTCCTTTTATTGCAGCTATAAAATCTTGAGACCTTGCATATGCAATTATCCATTCATAATCCTGAGAAACTCCAAAAGGCACATCTGACTTTGCCGTTCTCTTTCTCCAAGGAAAGACAGCAACAAAATTATCTTCTCCGAACACTTCGTCACAAATCTTTTTTAAGTTTGCTTGCTCGTTATCGTCGATAGAAATAAATATAACGCCGTCGTCGGTCAAAAGATTTCGGGCGAGCTTCAAGCGAGGATACATCATGTTCAGCCAATTTGTGTGGTATCTGCCTGCCGTTTCGGGATTAGACTTTGTAGCTTGCCCTGTTACTTCCTTATAGTGCGCGATGCCGTCGGCAAAATCGTCGGTATAGACAAAATCATTGCCCGTATTATAAGGCGGATCAATGTATATCATTTTAACGGAGTTAAGGTAGGACGACTGCAAAAGTTTCAATACTTCCAAGTTATCGCCCTCTATGTAGAGGTTTTCCGTCGTGTCCCAATCCTTACTTTCTTCTTTGCAAGGGCGGAGCGTTCCAGTGCTCCGCTTTTGCGCAAGGCGTAAGCTGTCTGCCTTTCCCTTCCAGGAAAAGCTGTACTTCTCCTTATCGTCTGCAATATAATGCCCCAAAAGCCCCTGCAATTTATCAAAGTCCACTTTGCCGTCGGCAAACACTTCGGGGAACACCTCTTTGAGCTTTTCCACGTTCTCCTGTTCGATATTCATTGTCATTCCGTCCATTTTATCCATTTGAGTTCTCCTTATTATATATACCCTCTTGCTGTTCTGACTTGCTCATTTGTCGATCTGCCATACGTGTAAAGCTTGAAAGCATTTTATTATAATTTTCCTGAGCCATGGCTTGACTCTGCATTGCTTTTACCATTCCATCTGGTTTATATGGTTTCTTAATAGAAGCAGTTACAATTTCTTCCTTGTAACCAATAGATTTTGCAATCTCTTCGATGAGTTTATTATTTAATCCAACTGCTTCTTTTACTTCATCTTCACTCAGCTCTTTGCCCGCATGCGTACAATAAAAATCATATAATTTTTCCCATGCACTTCTTACCAATTCATCTCTCGCAAAAACTATATCAATTATATTTAAAGAATGAACTGAATCAGCAGTCCACCCATATATTCTTGCCGTCATTAAAGTTTTAAGAATATTCATCTTGTCTTCCCGTTTTTTGGCTCGATCTTGCAGTTTTTGTCCTATAATTACTGCAACAATAGGTATCGCAATTATAGCGATTAAATTTATTAACCCCAAAACTAGATCTATCCATTCAGAAACTTCCATTAAATTTATCTCCTATTACCTAACTTTAAAATTTATCATAAACGCCGTTCTCTCATAAAGAGATACCGTTATGCTTTTTTCAAGTTCCGCTATCTGTTGCTGAACTTGATTATTTAATGTCATTTTGGTCATAAATTCATCTTGTTTTAGCTTCATGACCCTTGCTTTTAAGTCTGTCGCACTCTGATTGTTGACAAAGGCTTGTTCGTGTTTGGTTGTACCCTTCCTCTTCATGCTGTCTATTTCTCGTGTGAGTGTCTCTATCTCTGCGGCAAGTTCGCGCTTTTTATCTTCCGCATGCTGTCTGATGCGCCCGATTTCAAAATTAAGCGTATCGTTCTGCTCTTCCCTTGCCTTTTGAACTATTTGCGGTTTTCTTTCTTCATAGAGCTTTTTAAGCCCTTCAAAGTCCGCCTTGCTTGCCTCAGAACAACGAGATACGGGCAGGAACAGTATTTCACGCAAAACCGACTCTTCTATCGGAACGCCGTCTGCGTCTGTCCCAATCAAAACATTCTTTGAGAACGCGCTTGTCTTATCGAAAAAAGTAATAGTAAACAGAGCCATTTGTCCGCAAGAAGGATAAGTTCCGTTCCCGCCGTCGAACTCTATTGTCTCTTGAACAGTATCCAGCAAAGTGTATTTGCCAAGAACTTCTTTTACCGTTCTGTTGGTAACGGTTATCATACTACTGCGCGGATGGTCGCCTTCAAAATATAAATTCATCTCGGGAATATTGCCGCTTTTGAACACGCTGCGTGAAAGAAAAATTGTCTTTTTCTCACTGTCAACGCTGCCATACTTCTTGAAAGCGAACTCGCAAAAATCCCATAAATCGGCTTTGAACTTCGCACACTCGGCTTTCAGCATACTTGCGTAGTTTTTTGTCTTTTCGACAATTTTACCGTCGAAGGTATTAAACAACAATTCGTCCGACTGTTTTTTTCGCTCTTTTACTTCCTTATCATATTCCGCTTGTATATCGTCGAATTCTTTTTCTATTTCCTCTTTTGATCTGACTAAAGCAAAACCTTTTGCCATTGTCTCCTCGATTTTGTCCGAAACAACGTCTGAAATAACGCCGTCGCTTGCGCCTAATATTCCGTCGAACATCGTCGTGCGCTTGAATACAAGCTCGTAAAACCTTACGTCTGCATAGTTTTCCCTATTGAGGAAATTCAGAACGTACACGTCATTATCCTGACCGATACGCTGACATCTGCCTATCCTCTGCTCTATTTTCTGCACGTTCCACGGCAATTCATAATTGATGATGAACGAACAGAACTGCATATTGAAACTTTCGCAAGCGCTGTCCGTCGCAATCAGAATGTTGCCGCGCTTTTGCCACGCCTCTATGCTGCTCTCATCTTCAAAGAGCGTTGTCTTGTATTTCGTGTGCCTGCCAAGCTGCTTGAATATGTACTCCTGCGTCTGCCTGTTTTCTGTGAACACGACAACCTTCTGCGGCTGACCTTTTTCTTTCATCGCCGCAAAGCCCTGTTCAAGTCCGCGAAGAAAAGTTGCCCACTTGCTTGTATCTACAATGCTTGTCGCAAGGTCAAGCATTGTCTTGATTTCTTTGGCTTCTTCAATCGCTTCCGCCTTCCCCATTTGGTTTAGCCTAAAATAGATGCCCGAAAGTGTTTTGCTCAAAGCATAAATGCTTGAAGAATACAGCTTAAACAACATAAGATTGAGTTCATGAGGATCCATTTCGGGAAAAGCAAGTTTTTTTGGCTTGTCCACATACTTTGAAAGCAGTTCAAGCAACCTCTTTTCGCTTTCGTTCAGTTCATATTCCTGCGTATGAATTACTCTGTCCGGCAACTTCACATCGCCGCGCACCTGATTGCGCAACGTTCGGAATGTAAACGGCATAAGCCGCTCGCGGAGTTCTTTGTAATTTTCCGGCTTTTTATAGTACCTTTTATAAAATGCCCGCTCGTCCGTAAACACGGTGTCGTCAATAAAGTTGACAAGTCCGTATAAATCCATTACATTGACCTGCATCGGCGTTGCCGTAAGCAATAATTTTTGCACCCCGTCAAAAGCGTTGTGAAGATTTGTTGCCGTGCGGTTTTCTCCCGTATAATATTTACGGAGCCTGTGCGCTTCTTCAAAAACGGCAAGATTCCATTTTATTTTTGAGAGGCTCTCCCACTCTTCTGCCGCCTGCGTATAACTGATTAAAATGATTTCGTCATTATCATCTATTTCAATACCCTTTTCAACTATTTTGCACGACAAATCGAACTTGTCCGAAATAAGCCTTTGCCATTGCGGTATAAGGAGCGGCGGGACAATCACCGCTATTTTGTTTCGCCCTGAATAGTAATACTGCGCAATCACAAGCATAGCTTCGATTGCTTTACCAAGCCCTACCTCGTCACAGAGAATAAATCCCTTTGAAAACGGATTTGAAACAGCAAAATACGCCGCAGCAATCTGATGCGGATATACTTCAATCCCCGATTTCAAATAAACGGGTATTAACTTTTCCATTTCGCCGAACCTGCTTTGCCTTGTAAGCCTGCAAGCAAGGTATTTGGCTTGACTTTCTGTACTAATCATCAAATTCTATTCCGTGTTTTGTGCAATAATCGTAAAACTTTTTGACAGCCGCATATTGCGGCTTGCCCTTACAGTTTTCCCAACGGTTTACTGTTGAAAAGGCAATTCCCAATTCCTTGGCAAGCATTTGCTGACTAAGATGAAGTTTTTCTCGAACATACTTTACCTTGTCACTGAACGACACGTTTTTCACCTCAAAAATCATTAAATATTTTATTAGCTCACAAATTTTTCTATATTTGAATTAATATGATTTAAATTTTGTTTTATATAAG
>ENA-OZZC01000043-OZZC01000043.1-human-gut-metagenome-genome-assembly--contig:-NODE-43-length-41668-cov-7.863144_pt1 | contig 41668 bp, 28 predicted proteins | sample MGYA00244933_ERZ654138 | MGnify/ENA primary metagenome ERZ654138 (study PRJEB26926, sample SAMN06165192) | human gut metagenome | biome: ENVO:00009003; feature: ENVO:2100002; material: ENVO:00002003...
TATATGCCGGCACCTTTTGTCTTCATATAACCAAATATTAACCCCGCGCTTCCGCGCTCTCAAAATTTCACGCTCCCCCGCATGGCTCATACGTTTTCCGCTTTCGGCCGTTTTTGCATGTTTCACGTTCGCATTCCGGAAAACAAATTTATCTTTCCCTATATGCCGGCACCTTTTGTCTTCATATAACCAAATATTAACCCCGCGCTTCCGCTCCTCTCAACTACGCTTCAATCCCTGCCGCCTCTTCACGGCCTACTTTGTAAAATACTTGGCTTTGATCGGTTTTCCGTATCCGTCCGCACCGACTGATGCCATATATGACAGAGTCTGTTATTCCGCAGTTAAAATAACAGGTTTAGCTTTTCGGGTTATGTCAATAATCTATACGAAAGCTGCCGCAAGGCGGAATAAATCAGGAGGAATTATATGGAAAACAAAACAAAACAAAGCTTCAAAGAATTTGTCAAAGCGTATCTGCCTTTGATAATAATAGTTGTAAGCATACTGGCGATAGTTGCGGTAGTCCTTGTGTCCACTCTCGGAAACAATAACTCCTTTTCCGAAAATCCCGACGACAATACCCCGGTAATCACAGATCCCGACGACGACAACAAGCCCGTGGAAAACCCTGACGACGATCAGGAAGACCCTCTTCCCGTTGTCGAGGAATGGGGAATGCCGGTAGACAACTATACGATCGGCATGGATTTTTCACTTACTGAATTTACTTTTTCCGAAACTACAAGAGAATGGCTCATCCACAAAGCCGTGGATTTTCTCGTTGAAGAAAATACTCCCGTAAAGCCGGTGAAGAGCGGAACGGTTGAAAGCGTGAACACTTCGGTGATGGACGGGACAACTGTAGTAATCATCCATGAGGACGGCATGAAAAGCGTTTATTCTTCGCTGGCAAGCAACGTAAACGTTAAAGCGGGTGACAGCGTAACGAAAGACACCGTGATCGGCTACGCTTCCGACAGCGGCTACGGCGAATTCATGGAAGGTTCTCACCTCCATTTTGAACTCTATAAAAACGACCAAGCAGTCGATCCCTCGGATTATCTTCCGTTCTGATCCGGCTCCGTCCGAAGCATTTGTGAACATCCAAAAGCGCCTTTCGGGGCGCTTTTTTTGTCCCGTGCGGCTTTACGGACTTCAACCGCTCCGCAACTCCTTTCAAAGTATTATCCTTATCCGCCTGCACTCTGTTTTTTTCTTCGGGTCGGCGGCTGCGTCACCAACTGCTTTTTTCCCTATGCGGCAATACGAACAAGCACCAAACCGGTCTTTTTGACGTATACTGCTCTTAAACTTCTGCCTGTTCTCATTTTGCGCAAAAAAATACGGCTGCAGATGCAGCCGTATTTTCAAATATACGCGCGATATCAAATCAAGGATCTGTATAAAGCTATGATATCCTCTTTGGTGGGGTCCTTCGGATTGCCCGGACGGCAGGCGTCGTCCATGGCTGACTGAGCAAGAAATTCTATATCTTCCTCCTTGACTATATCCTTCAGATCGGCAGGAATACCCACGTCATGCGAAAGCTGTCTTACGGCGTCAACGGCGGCTTTTCTGTACTCTTCCCGAGTCATGCCGTCAACGTTTTTCACGCCCATTGCGCGTGCTATTTCACGATACTTTTCACCTGTAGCGGGAGCATTGTATTCCATCACCGTAGGCAGGATTATGGCGTTTGCCACTCCGTGGGGGGTATCATAGAGTGCGCCGAGAGGGTGCGCCATGGAGTGAACTATTCCGAGTCCGACGTTGCTGAAGCCCATGCCTGCGATATACTGTCCCAAAGCCATTCCTTCCCTGCCTTCAGGCGTGTTTGCAACGGCTCCGCGGAGTGATCCGGAAATGATCTCTATCGCCTTAAGATGGAACATATCGGAAAGCGTCCATGCTCCCTTTGTGATATACCCTTCTATCGCATGAGTCAAAGCGTCCATACCGGTAGCGGCAGTCAGCCCTTTGGGCATGGTGCTCATCATATCAGGGTCGACCACGGCGACCACGGGAATGTCGTGAGGATCGACACATACGAATTTGCGATTTTTTTCGGTATCAGTAATGACGTAATTGATGGTCACCTCTGCAGCCGTTCCGGCGGTGGTGGGCACGGCTATTATCGGAACGGACGGTTTACGGGTATCCACGGCGCCTTCAAGACTTCTTACGTCTTCATGCTCGGGGTTGGCTATTATTATGCCTATAGCTTTAGCCGTATCCATAGACGAACCGCCGCCTACGGCTATTATATAATCGGCTCCGCTTTTTCTGAAAGCGGCAACTCCCGTTTTAACATTCTCTATCGTGGGGTTGGCTTTGATATCGGAATAAAGCTCATATGCGTACCCGTTGTTTTTAAGCACGTCAAGCACCTTGTCCGTTACATGGAATTTTACAAGATCGGGATCAGAGCAGACAAAAGCCTTCCCGAATCCGCGTTTCCTTACTTCATCGGCGATGGCGTTTACGGCCCCTGCACCGTGATAGCTTGTTTCGTTGAGAATAAATCTGTTCATAAAACGTCCTCCAGTATATTTATTATATTTTTATCAAACCGGTGCGCTGATATTTCGCGCAAAACTGATGATCTTTTGATCTTTACCAAAACCGCGCTCGCTCTTTTCTGTGCCTCCGCGGCCTGTGCTTCCGGAGTCCTTCAAACACGATCCGGTTCTTTCGGCTGTTCTGCAAGCTTATTTCCAAGCAGACTTTCAGTCGTCCTTTTCCGGAAATCGTCCTCACGCGGCTTTTCGAGCTTTCGGGAAAACCCCTGAGACAGCAGCCGGCAAAAGTCCGGCTTTCCGATTATTTGTCTTATTATTTTATGCCTTTATCGCGATCCCATTCCCGACAGATGTTTCTGTCATTTCAGATCGAGAAAATCCTTTCTGTAGTCCACGCCGAAAAATTCAGCCAGCTTTACCATATCCTCATCTTTTATCGTGTTTATTCTCGGGAGATGAGCGGTAAGCATATAGATGCCTGCGGCTTTCTCGACGGTCTCTATAAGTCCGAAGGTTTCATCGAGATTCCTTCCCGCACCGTAAATACCGTGCATCGCCCAAATCACAAGACGGAATTCTTCCATCTTTTTCGCGGTAGCCCTTCCTATGGCGTCGGTACCGCACAGCATCCAGGGAAGTATCCCTATCCCCTCAGGAAATACCACTATACTTTCCGTGGACATCTCCCAAAGAGTATGCGTGAATTTCTTTTCATCCAGCTCGTGCACATAGTTCATGGCAAGCAAATTCGTAGGGTGAGAATGGATGACGACCCTGTTTTTCGGATCTTTTTTAAGTCTTGCGATATGGCTCATCATATGAGAAGGAAATTCGGAAGTAGGTCTTCCTCCGTCGTTGAAGCCCCATAAAATTTCAAGATTTCTGCCTTTTTCGGGTATGCGTACTATCCCGAGATTATTTTCCGGATCGCTTGCCGTATTTTTGAAATACTTGCCCGTGCCGGTGACTATAAAATACTTTCCCGCAAGAGGCGTGATATCGAAATTCGCCTCGTTTACCCCCATTATCGGAACGACCCTTTTAACATCACGGATATCATGATACTCCGATACCGTATTTTCGTCAAGCATATAACTTATATTACCGCCGTTTCTCTCGTCCCAGCCCAGTCGATACATATTTGCCGCTGTTAAGCACATTTCCTTTAAGAAAGGTGCATCTGTTATATTTTTCATACCCGCTCCTTCAATATCCGGCTTTCATATTGCCTTATTTTTACCAGGTAATCTTCCTCAACGCCCGTCCGGCTAAGATACTCCCGCCACACTGCTCCAAAAGGCAGAGTTTTATATTCTTCCTGTTTTACCATCAGAGCGGTAAAGTCAAAGTCGTCCTGCAATTTTCCGAGTTTTTCGTAATCTACGAGCAACGCGTACAAAAGAGCCTTCTGCACAGCCCTCTGTCCCGTAATCCAGGCGGAAAGTCTGTTTATGGATGCGTCGAAATAGTCAAGACCTATAAGAATCTTTTCAAAGGCGTCGTTTCTGACGACTTCCATGGCGATCTCCCTGAGTTCGTCCTCAAACAGCACCACGTGATCGGAATCCCACCTTACCCCGCGCGTGACATGCAGAGCAATCCTGTCGTAGAAAGCAAGCAACGAAGGTATCTTGTCCGAAACATACTCCAGAGGATGATAATGTCCGTTGTCAAGCAGACAGCAAATACCCTTCTGAGCTGCATAGTTCTGATAAAATTCGCTGTTGCCTACGGTATAGCTCTCCACTCCTATACCGAACACCTTGCTTTCCACTGCCACCGTCACTTTGCTTTTGTCATAGTTCACGTCAAGGATCTCGTCAAGGGAGCATTTCAGTCTCATTCTCGGAGCGAACCTGTCTGAAGGCATATTTTTATAGCCGTCGGGGATCCAGATATTCATCAGAACGGGAGTACCTGTCTCTTCCGCAAGATACTCGGATATTCTCAGACACGCCTGACAGTGCTCTATCCAAAATTTTCTTACTTCTTCATCCGGAGAAGAAAGAGTAAGGCCGTTTTTTACCATCCTGTGACTGAACATGGTGGGATTGAAATCTATCCCTTCCGCGCCTATCTCTTTTGCAAACTCCGCCCACGGAGCAAAATGTTTCGGTACGTACTTGTTCCTGTCGACATTTTCCCCGTTCAGAACAGCGTAGCTGGCATGGATGTTCAGGCGTTTTTTCCCCGGCATAAATGAAAAAGCTTCTTTGATGTCGGCTTTGAGCTCTTCAAAGTTCCTCGCTCTCCCGGGATAATTTCCCGTTGCCTGAATACCTCCCGAAAGCTCTCCTCCTCCGTCGAAACCCGTAACATCGTCGCCCTGCCAGCAGTGTACGGATATCGGGATCTTCTGCAATTTCGAGATAGCCGCCTCAGTATCCGTGCCTTTGCTTTCATACTCCTTTTTTGCAAGCTCATATGCTTCGTTCACTTCTTTCACCTCTTTCGATCTGTATTTTTAAATTCCCCGCCGCCGTTGCCTCGACAGGCAAAGCGATCACGTCTTTTCCGGTAGCCTCTGCGGTAAGCTCGTTCAGGAAAACGTTTTTCGCTCCCCCTCCGACTATATACAATTTTTTGTATTTTCTTCCGGTATTAGCTTCAAGCTCGGCTATGCACCTTCTGTAACTTTGCGCCAGGCTTCCGAACGCGCACCTGAAATAATCCCCGACGCTCCCGAATCCCTTCGTCACCGAAGCCCTGAACGCCTCTGTCATTTTTTCGGGCGACAAAAACATCGGTGCGTTTATATCCGCAATTTCATCGTATCCGCTCTCCCTTGCAGCCTCCGTTATTTCCTCAAAAGACTTGTCGGGACAAAGCTCTTCTTTCAAAGAGTTCACTATCCACATCCCCATGATGTTTTTCTGATAACGGATGTATCCCACGCCGCCTTCATTTGAAAAATTTGCTTTCCTGCTGTTTTCATCGGTCAGGGCTTTTTCGATCTTCACCCCGAGCAACGACCAGGTCCCCGAGGAAATATAAAGTTCTTCTCCCTCCATGGGGATGCCCTCAACTGCACTCGCCGTATCGTGCGTCGCACAAAGCACCACTTCCGCCCCGGCTGCATTTTCACTCACCGAAGACATTATCCTTCCTACCTTTTCCCCGGGTTTGTGAAGTTCGGGGAAAAGCCTTTCGTCAAAACCGAGTCTCCCGATTATGTGTCTGTCATACTCTCCGGTTCCGGCATTGACCAGTCCGGTAGTGGTGGCGTTCGTATATTCGTGCATTTTTACGCCCGTGAGTCTGTAATTAAGATATTCGGGTATCATCAGAAAATCGTCTGCAACGCTCAGTCTGCCCCTCAGCTTATCCTCATAAAGCTGATATATAGTATTGAAAGGCTGAAACTGTATTCCCGTTCTTAAATAAAGCTCCTCGAAAGGAATGATCTCGTGGACCTTGCCTGTCACTCCTTTTGTACGTCCGTCACGGTACGACAGACACGGTCCGAATATGTCGCTGCCGCTCAGAAGCACGTAATCGCATCCCCATGTATCTATTGAAACCGAACGTATATCCGGATACTTTCCGAAAGCGACGCCGATACCCTTTACCACATTATCGAAAAGCTTCCCGATATTCCATACAAGATGTCCGTTTTGTTTTTTTATGCAGTTAGGAAACCTGTAAACTTCCTCCGTATGCAGTTCACCGTTTTCTTTGTACCCTACGATATGTCTGCCTGAAGAGGCGCCTATATCTATTGCAAGATAATGATCCATAATAAGTCATACTTTGTTTTGCCTTCAGTGGTCACACAGCTTCTGAATGATATTTTTCGTGACCCTGTTACCCGGCAAAACGATGTCCTCCGAAACTGTTCTTCCGACCGCCCGGCTTCCGGGCTGCACAATCCAGACTCACTCGCCCTTCATGGCGACGATATTTTCCCTTTTGCCGTCAAGAATATCCGCGCAGAGTCTCATAGAGGCGCCGATAGCCGCATCTATGTCATCCGGTGTGACTCCGAGAGGGTCACAGCCGAGAGCTTTGTCAATAAAAAGTTCGCTGCACTCTACTCCGGCAAATTTTTTCATATTGAGGCCGCCTTCCGTGCCCGCTTTTTTCTGTTTGTGCGCTATTTTCAGACACCCTATAAAAAATATCCATTTCGGAATAATTATTACGGGTTTTTCCGGGCACCCTAAATATTTATGGCAGATCTTAAGCATTTCTTTCCAAGTCATGTTATAATAGCCTATCGGATAACATCTGCCTCCGCGGTTCCTTTCCAGTGCGCCCGCAACTGCCTGCCCTGTTTGTTTCACAGTGACCATCGCGCTTCCTCCCGCAGGCCACAGAGTCGCCCGTTTCATGGAACGTATCATTTCCGCAAGAAAAACCCACACGGGTTTTCTGCCGGGCTGAGCACCGAAAATATACGGGAGCTCCAGCACCGCAACATCAAAGTCACTGTCGGCAAAAGACAAAGCCGCATCCTCCTGATCGATACGCGAACGTATATAAGGATGATATTCGGTCAGTTTCCGTTCGGGATGTATCTTTGCAAAATAGGAAAAATACGAACCAAGTATTACCGTATGCTTTACCCCGCATTCTTTTGCTATTCTTAAAAGCCTTTTCACGGGATCGATATTATACTTTCTGTAAAGCTCGTAAACGGGAGCCTTACCCTCTACGCGTTCGTCCACGCCCGCGGCAAAAACAAAGCCGTCCATTCCCTGCATGCGCGAACGAAGCTCATCATCGTCCATTTCAAGATAGTTACCGAACTCGATTTTCATTTTCTCCGGCAAAACGGCCCCCTCGGGCAGAGGAGGAAGCGCAATGGAGTAAACCTCATGTCCTCTTGCAATAAGTTCTCCTGCCGCCGCCGAACCTATAAGTCCGGTCCCACCGATAATAAAAATTTTCATGACAGTCCTCCGATTTTTCAGAAATTATATTCCCCCGCGCCTACGCTCGCTTTTCTGCCGTCCGCAAGAATAATGTCCGCTGTGCAGCCGGAAGGTACACGGATATTATATTCATAGCCGTTTCCCGTCTTTCTCCACATACTGTATACCTTGCCGTATATACTTTTATATTCGGCTTTAGCGTATGTTACGTTGCCTCCGGGGAAAGGAGATATCGAAAACCTGTTTCTGCCTGTTACCTTTATGCCGCACATCTCCGAAAACAGCCATTCACACACCGCCCCCTTGGAATAATGGTTTAAAGACGCCACTCCGCCCTGAGCCCCGGGACCTTCCCAGCTTTCCCAAACGGTATTTGCTCCCATTTTAGGCATACACAGCCAGCCGGGCATTTCCTCGTTTTCCAGAAGACGATAAGCATAAGAGACATCCGTTTCCCTTAATATGTACAGAATAAAGGGGGTGGACAAAAATCCCGTTCCAAGACGCCAGCCGTAATTATCGAGAGCTTTGATAAGTCTTTTTCTTGCAAACTTTTCCTGTTCCTTATCAAGAAGACGCATGTATAAAGGACGCACAAGCTTAGCCTGTCTGTCTGTATCAAGTGAAAATTTCTTCGTTTTGACAAGTCTGCGATAACCGGTGCGTGCTTTTTCCGCATATTTTAAGAAAAGCTCCTTATCTTCGTCTTTATCAAGAGCGGCAGCGATTTCCGCCATGCGGTCCAGCATGCAGACGATATAAGCCGTAGTCTCCTCGGGATGAGGACAGATAAAGTCAGATATCCTGAAGGCTTTGACGTCGACGGGTTCCGCCCATTCGCCGTAAGACTGACCGTAATTTGAAATATATTTTCCGTACTTAAATCCTACGCCTGCAGGCAAAGCCGTGAGATACCATTTTCCTAAAGTCTTTATCTTATACATCGCGTACTTCCGCATCGATCCGTAGTTGAAAGAGATGACGCGATCGTCACCGTATTGTTTCCAGATCCTGAAGGGGATAAAGACTCCCGCGTCTGACCAGCCGGCAGAGCCGTCCATCGAATTCATATAAAAATCTATGCCGCCCTTGGGCGAGATCTGACGGTAACAGCCGTTTTTATGCTGTCCGTCGCGCATATCTGCAATATATTTGCGCGCAAAAGGAGCATAATCGAACATATAGCTCGCGGTGTTCACGAAAATCTGCGCGTCGCCCGTCCAGCCGTGTCTTTCCCGGGTCGGGCAGTCGGTCGGAACGTCGGCATGGTTATTTTTTGCCGACCACAGCGTATTAGAAACGAATTTGTTTATAAGCGCGTCGGAACACTCGAATTTCATGTTTTCTTCCATATCGGAATATACCGCAATCGCCGTAAAATCCTCCGGAGCCCAGTCCGCGTCCCCTTCCACAAGCACATACTGAAATCCGAAAACGGCAAACTTCGTCTTATAACGGTTGATTCCTTCTCTGCAGGTGTAAACGACTTGCTGCAACGGCGTGACCTTGGTACGTTTTTTGTTGGCGCACTGTATGTTTTTCTGAGTGAACTCCCCGTCTTTATCAAGCATTTCCCCAAAGCGGAGCAGAAGTTTCTGACCATCGTGCGCGTTTATTTCAAAAGAAACATATCCCGCTATATTCTGTCCGAAGTCAAGCACCTTTTTGCCTTCGGGGGTTATTATCAGATGAGGATCGCAAAACTTTTCGTGCTCTGTAACGGGCACATTGTCCGAAGCCGTCGGCACGACTTTGTTTCTCACCTTTAAAGCCTTCCCGGCGTATGAAGGCACTCGTCCGCTCTCTATTATTTCTCCGTCCTTATTGTCGGCAAAACGGATCGGACCGTCGTCCGACCAGTCCCATCCCGGATCAGTACAGATACGCTCTATGCTTCCGTCCTCTCCGTAAAGCTCCAGCTGAAGCAGCAGCTTCGTCTGTACGCCGTATTGATTTCTTCTTCCCCAGGCTCCGCAACTGCCACGGTACCAACCGTCCGCAAGCTGCGCCGTTAAGGTATTGCAGCCTTCATTTATCAGCTCCGTCACGTCGTATGTCTGATACTGTATACTTTTGCAATAATCCGTATGTCCGGGAGCAAGAACGAAGTCCCCTGCCTTTTTACCGTTTATACATACCTCGTAAAAACCGCACGCCGTAGCGTAAAGACGCGCTTTGCATACTTTTTTTGCCGTAAAGGTTTTTCTGAAACAGTCCACGGGATAACGGCGGCTTCTGCGGACGCGGTAATTACCGGCTATCCAGTCTGCCTTCCAGTCGGAAGCCTTTAAAAGTCCCGTTTCAAAATACGCTTTCTCCGACCACTCTCCGGGCTTATCGTTTTCGTCCCAAAGCATGACCTTCCATTCCGCCCGCATCCTTGAGACCGGCTCCGAAGGGTACTCCGCCCGCATATCATCCGACTTTACTTTTCCGCTGTCCCAAAGCGTTTTGCCCTCGCTCTCCACTGCTATACGATAAGCCGTCTGTATCTTTCCTCCCTCGCAATTCCACATAAGCCTCGGAAAAGGGATATCTATCCCTACGGGATCTTTAAGAAACTCGGTTTTCAGATTTACTGCTTTCATGACACCTTCCTCAACAGCCGGACCGGATAAGTTTTGTCGGCACGATCGTGCGGCTTATCCGGTATGGCTTTTTCAGCTGATTATTTTTGCTGCTGTTTATACCGCCGCCCGTTCGGCAGACTGCCGCGCTACCTCTCCGGGATCGGACTCATGCCCGTCCGATCACTCTTTTGTTATATTTTACCGTTTTAAGAGCCGGATGTCATCCTTTTGCGCCTTTTTACGCGATATTTTTGCCGCCTTGCGCTCATTGTGTACCCGTCCGATCACTCTTTTGTTATATTTTACCGTTTCAGAAGCCGGATGTCATCCTTTTGCGCCTTTTTACGCGACATTTTTGCCGTCTTGCGCTCATTGTGTACCCGTCCGATCGCTCTTTTGTTATATTTTACCGTTTCAGGAGCCGGATGTCATCCTTTTGCGCCTTTTTACGCGACATTTTTGCCGCCTTGCGCTCATAGTGCGGACGAAGCCGATATATTCTGGAGATTATCGTTTCCGCCGGGAATTGACGCTGCGGACGCTCTGACGATTTCCGGGTGGGGAATGATTAAGTCATCGTTTCCGGATTCAGTCTGCCCACCCGGAAAGTTCCTTCTGAATTTTCAGGTAATAAGCCTGACCTGCCGCGCTTTCTTTCTGCCAGAAAGCCTCATCGCGGAGGGCGCGTTTTCTGTCCCTTTCTTCCTTCTTTTTCAGTTCTTCGGAAGACATGGCTGCAAGCGCACGGGCTTTTTTACTGTTTTTAAGCTCTTCTTTTCTTGCTTCCTTCTCCTGTGACAAACGCTTTTTCTCAAGAGTCTTTTCACGCTTTGCGGCAGTGATCTGTTTATGTCTGGCAAGTTCTTTTTCGTATTCAAGACCTTTTTTGCGGCACTTTTCCGCAAGCTCTTTTTCAAAAATCTTTTCGCTTTCGGCAAGAAACATCGCTTCTTCCCTCGCTGTTCTTACCTCGGGAGCCACCCACTCTTCTCCTTTTGCTTCGCAAGCCGCCTTCTGTCTTTCGAGTATGACTTTATGCTTGCGCTCTATATTCTTCTCGACGGAAAGAAATACAAGCAAACCCGCAAGCACAATACCGGTTATGGCTTCAAGTCCCACAAAAGCGAAAGTTATGGCGTTTTTTACGGATTCCGACTGTTCAAACGCAATGGTGACATCGTCAACGGTTTCCGGCTCGATATATCCCGTAGAAGAGAGCATCGCATTGAAAACCGCAGTCGCCACTCCCACTATCGCAACGGCGATTGTATTATATATGGACATGGCAGTGCCTTCGCAGCGGATACCGCTTTTCCACTCTATATGATCGAGACCGTCCGCAAAAAGCGCCATGAATACATATGCGCACGGCAATCCGCCTATATTCTTTATAAACTGACCCGTAAGCACCACAGCCATATTTTCGGGCGCTGCCCAGCATATCGCGCTGCCTAGAGAGTATAAAATAAAGCCGATAAGAGTCAGATTTTTTTCCCGATTTTCTTTGCAAGCGGCCACACGGCAAAAATTCCGATGCCCATAGGTATGCCGCCGATGACCGAAACAAACATCTGAGTTTTTCCGTCGTTATATTCTCCGAGAACGTTGTCGCAGTAATACACAAGGCCGATGTTTTTGAGAGAGGAGGAGAAAGTATATATCAGAAAATACAAAAACATCACCACCATGTATTTATCCGTAAGCACTATTTTGAGCTGCGTGAGAAAAGGCACCTTTTTTTCCGTCTTGCCTGAAGCCTGTTCTTCCGTGACGCGTTCTTTGGTATAGTAGTATTCAATGAGCGTAAGCGGAAGAGCTATGGCGGAAAGGATACTCATGACTATGATCCAGTTCACCTTGTCGCTTCCCATAATTTGCAGAGTATTTCTTGTAGAGAGGGGGACCATAAGATTGTGGCTCATATTGAATATCGTATAGGCGAAAGAGTAAAAAAGATTGTAAGACGCTATCACCCAGATCACCTGAACGGTTTCGTTTCCTTCGGGCACGACAAAAAGCAACACCCCCGTAACGAACAATAACGGAGCTGAGATCAACAGCCATGGACGCGCCTTACCCTGTTTTGTTTTTGTTCTGTCGATTATGTATCCCATGATGACGTTAGTCACGGCGTCCAGCACCTTGGAAGCCAGCGGGAATACAACGAGGAAAACGCCTTCCCATACGTATGTGAAATGCAAAACATCGGTGTAATACACATTCAGGTAAGTGGCAAGGACTGCGTTCAGAAGCAAAGCGCCGCAGGGGCCGAGGAGATAGCCCAGCCATTTTTCTTTTGCGGTCACGTTTCCGGAATGAACGCGACTGTCAAATAATCTGCTGCTTAGGATTTTTCCATTCAGCATAACTAAACCTCCCGATCTTTATCTTTCGGTAACGCCGAAGCTTTTACTTCAGTGCAGAAGCACTTTATTCCTTTCAGGATCTTTCCGTTGGCAAGAAACATGAAGCCCTGAGCAAAATTATAAGGGAAAGATTTTCCGGCACACATCGTCATCGACATGAGCGAATTGCTTTCCATGACTCTTTTAAGAAACAACGCGCCTTTTATTTTGTTGTCGCGTTCAGTTCCTTCGGGGAGCTTCTTCGCCTTCTTCATTTCTTTAACAGAAACGTTTATGACTGCCGAGTAAAGCAATCTTCCGATCACTCCGACCTTCGAAAACACGGAAAATCTGCTTTCCAATGTTATCGGTTTCAGTCCGGAGATAGGAGGTATCTTTATTCCGGCGGCTCTTTCGAACACTTCGTCATCAAGTCCGTTAAACTCCGCTCCGCGGTATGCACGCATTATATCCTCCGGACACTTTGCGCCCCCTTCTCCCCGTATTTTCACCCGACGGGAAAATACGACGCTGTTGCAATCTCGGCAAATCTCGAATTCGTAATCGCCCGACTCGACTGCCCAATTTTTCAGCACGGTATCGTAATATTTCAGGTCCGACTTTTTCACGGTAAACTCGACACGCCTTCTCTCCCCAGCTTTCAGACGGATTTTTTCAAAAGCCCTGAGCTCTCTCACGGGATGGAAAGTATTGTTTTCAGGCGTTTTCACATAAAGCTGCACCACTTCGGCGCCGTCGCGGCAGCCGGAATTTACCACTTCGCACGAAACCCTGATATCTTCTCCTTCCGTATCCGTTGTCATATCGGAGTAATCGAACTTTGTATAGGACAATCCGTAGCCGAAAGGAAAACGCACCTTTTTCCCGGCTGTTGTATAATAACGATAGCCGACATATACGCTTTCTTTATAAACCTCTCTTTCCGTCTTGGAAAAAGAACTGCCGAAAGGCACGTCCTCGTACTTAAGGGGCCATGTTTCAGCCAGTCTGCCGGAGGGATCCGCCCTGCCGAACAGCAGTTCCGCACATGCCCTGCCCCCGCTCTGACCGGGCAGATACATATTGAGTATCGCTTTTACCCTCCCTTCAAAAGGCAGCTCCACGGGCGAACCGCCGAAAAGCACCACCGCGACCTCTTTCCCCGCTCCGATCAGCGATTCGATAAGCGCTATCTGATTTTCCGGCAGTTTCATGTTTTCTCTGTCGCAGCCTTCGCTCTCGACATAGTCCGTCAGTCCGGCAAAAACCACTGCCTTTCCGTATTTTTCCGAACGTTTTTTCGCTTCTTCGATATATTTGAGCGTCACGGTCGTTTCATTTTCCTTGTAGCCGCGCGCGTATACATATTTGACGCCCATCTCGTCAAAGGCCTTTTCGGGAGAAGTGAGCCTGAAAGGATTTATCATGGAACTGCCCGCCCCCTGATACCTCATCTTTTCAAAAAGCTCGCCGCATACAAAGACCTCTTCCTTTTCATCAAGAGGCAGAAAACCGTCGTTCTTCATCAGCACGGCACAATCCTTTGCCACTTCGGCAGACAAACGGTCGTCGGCTTCAAAATCACACTCTTCCGCATATTCCTTTGCGTATCTCTCAACAAGCTTCAGTACGTTTTCTACTGCTGCGTCAAGCGTTTCCTCTGAAAGCTCGCCGCTTGCGATCCCGTCAGTTATCCACTTCCTGCATATCGCCGTGTCTCCCGGCATCTCCAGATCCAGCCCCGCCTCAAGACTCGCGATACGGTCGTGCATCGCGCCCCAGTCTGTCATAACGGCACCTTCAAAACCCCACTCCCTGCGGAGTACTTCCGTCAGAAGCCACCTGTTCTGCGAACAGTATTCGCCGTTTATCATGTTGTAAGCGCACATCATTGCCGCCGGACGCGACTCCCTGACAATAATCTCGAATACCTTCAGATATATTTCGCGTATGGCACGCATATCGGCAACGCTGTTACCCATAAAACGGTAATTTTCGGCATTGTTCAAAGCAAAATGCTTCACGCAAGCCCCGACGCCTTCACTCTGTAACCCCTTTACCTCCTGTGCGGCAAGCTTTCCGGAAAGCAAAGGATCTTCGGAAAAATACTCGAAATTCCTTCCCGCAAGAGGATTGCGCTTTATGTTCGCCCCCGGACCGAGCACTACGTTCACACCGTATTTGCGCGCCTCCCTGCCTATAGCCCTTCCGATCTTATACGAATTCTCCGGATCCCACCCGCAGGCAACAGTAGCCGCCGTGGGAAAAGCCGTAGCGGGAGAACTGCCCGTGACACCGTTATCTCCGCCCTCATCCTGCACTCTCAGTCCGTGCGGACCGTCAGACATGCGCAAAGACGATATCCCCGAACCGGGAACGGGATTTGTAAACATAAAATCCCTCCCCGCGACCAGCGCCGCTTTTTCCTCTGTCGTGAGCCGGGTCAAGAGTTGCTTTATATCCATTTTTTATTTACCTCTTTCTTTCTTGGTTAGATTATATTACTTTTTTTTCAATAAGTATTGCACAATTGTTACTTTTTTGTTATAATTGTTTTAATATGGAGGTTGCGCCATGCAAAACATCGATTATAATTATCTGTGCGGAGTAATCGGGAATCTCTCAGGCATACCGGTGCGCGTCTTTTACGAAGAAACTCGGATTTTCTATCATTCCATAGCGGATCTGCCCGTTGATCCGCTGGAGGCATTCAGAAGCGAGGTATTGTCCGTAAACTCGCATATAGGCTATTATATCACGCCTTATTTTCACTATTACGGGATCGTGAACAGCGGAAAGCACAAAATAGTACTCGGGCCTTCCATTCAGACCAAAAACAGCGATCAGATACTTAAAGAGCTTGCTTTCAGGTGCGGCGTTGCCGCCGCCGACACGGACGCATTTCTTTCGGGCATGAAAAGCATAACTCCGATGCCGCTTGAAAGCATACTTCAGATACTCTGTACGATGAATTACGTCCTCAACGGGGAAAAACTCGGTCTGAGCGACATTCAGATATACGAATCCGAACAAAACGACCTCAGAGAGAGGGCGGAAAAGGTACGGGCGAGCGAAGGGTTCGGCGATGAAACCGGAAACGGAGAGTTTCAGCAAAGCGTTCACAACACGCTTGCTCTTGAGCAGACCATCATGAATATGGTAAGGCGGGGAGACACGGCGGCTTTGAAAGAATGGACAGCAAACGCACCGGCAGTAAGGCCGGGGATAATGGCCTCCGATCAGTTAAGACAGATGAAAAATACTTTTATTGTCACCGCCACGCTTGTTTCGCGTGCGGCGATCCGGGGCGGCATGGACGTTGAGGACGCGCTTTCCCTGAGCGACGCCTATATCAGAGAATGCGAGTTGCTCGGCGGTATAGACAAGATCACCAATCTGCAGTACAAAATGGTTACGGATTATACGGAACGTATCGACAAACTTCGTATGGGCAAAACACCTTCGAAGCTTGTTCTGGACGTGACAAACTACGTTCTTCACCATCTGTCCGATCAGATCACTACGGAAAAAATAGCAAAGGCACTGTTTATAAGCCGGTCGCGGCTTTCGGTGAAGTTCAAAACGGAAACGGGCGAGAATCTCATAGATTTTATACTCAGAGAAAAAACAGAAGAAGCTAAACGTCTGCTCCGCTACACCGACAAACCTGCCGTTGCAATAAGCAATTTTCTGGCTTTTTCCTCACAAAGTCATTTTTCACGGGTATTCAGAAAATATGCCGGACTCCTCCCGAACGAGTACCGGAAACTTTACAGCTGACCGCCGCGACCGCCCTTTTTCCTCCCTTTTACTTCTTAAACTTCGCGCTCAGGTATTTTTCGCGAGAGCACTGCGGTTTATCCGTAAGCTCCGTACGCTGTATTTCCGCTTCCTCGCTCTCAGAAAGCTTTTGTCTTTGCAGACTTCGTCATGTCGTACTGAAAACCGACCTCCGCTTCGCCGAAAACTAACAAAAAAACGGCAAGTCTTTTCTTGACTCACCGCTCGTATACCTTGAAATACAACTCTTTTTTATCATGACCGCCGGGATACAGGCAACACTGTACGCCGCTCTCTTTGTCTGCTCATGGTCGTGCCCGTATTGAATGTATCGATATATCCTCGTTTAACGGCCGAGTGACCGCGGTCTGCACTGCCTGAAAGCGCCTTACCTTTCCATACTGCCGAGATCCTGCGCACGCATAACAGCCTTTTACAAATATCATATAAGCCTTCCGCGGGGATAAAATCCTCTGTCCGTTTGAGCTCTCGTTATGGGGCTGCCCGATACGCTTTTTCCTCCGGATTTTCGTCTCGATCCTGACGGTACCTGCCAGGGACTTTCAAAACCGATCGTTTTCCTCCTTGAAAAATTACCGCCGGCTATTCCGTTATCCTGCCGAAAACTATCCTTCCCGCATTGGTCTGAAGGCTGGTGGTGACGGTTATGACAGCGTTTTTGCCTATATACTCTCCCCCGTTTTCTATGACCACCATGGTCCCGTCCTCGAGATAGCTGACTCCCTGACCGGGCTCCTTTCCTTCCTTGAGTATCATAAGATCCATCTTTTCACCGGGCAAAGCAATAGGCTTCACGGAATTTGAAAGCTCATTCAGATTGAGAACTTTTACCTTCTTGACCGCCGCCACTTTGGATAGATTGAAATCAACGGATATTATGACTCCGTTCATTTTTTTTGCAAGCTTAAGGACTTTTCCGTCAGCATCGGCTGTATCGGGGAAATCCGTGTCGTCAAGTATCACGGCAGAACCAGAATGCTCCTGCAACGCCTTGATTACGTCAAGTCCTCTGCGTCCGCGGCTGCGTTTGAGGAGATCATCCGAATCCGCAATGGTCTGAAGCTGTGAAAGCACAAAAGCCGGAATAACGAAAGGTCCTTCAACAAATCCCGTTTTTGCAACTTCCGCAATTCTGCCGTCAATAAGAGCGCTGGCGTCGAGTATCTTGGATATTCTGCCGTCCGCCACGTCCTGAGATACTATAACTCCCTTCAGATAGTTTATTCCTATCGCCATCCCCACAAAAGCAAAGAAAAGATAACTCAGCACCGAAAAGGTCACGGTGAACCAGGCAATATTCACAAGCGAAAGAAGATTGTTTATAAGACTTGCCATAAAAGTGCCGGTGACCAGCCCGAGACACCCGGCTACGATCTCCTGCCCGGTATACTTTTTCAGATTATGCACAAGCCTGCCGCACGCATTGAATATTATCTGACAAACCAACGGCCCGATAAAAAAAAGTATCACACCTATAACTACAGCGCAACATATTATGAATATGACATTGAAAAGCCCGGGTGACGGAACATTCGCCAATATACCGTCCAAAAAATCCGTGTTTTCGAGAATACTGCTTCCGAGTATCCCCCCAAGCAACAGCCCGAGCGGAGTAAATATAATACGGCTCAAAAGTATAAAAGATGAAGGCAGCTTTTTCATATTTCCTCTGATGAAACAAACATATGGTAAAACATGTAAATTATACCATATCCCCTTCCTTTTGTAAAGTCTCTGAAATGTACTTCGGCACTTTTGCCCCCTTCGCACCGCCCGGAAGTTCGCCTTTGCTCAACTCATACATGCGTCTAAACCGAAAACTCTTTGCGTTTATCCTCCGTGGCTCCGTTTCTTGAGCCTTAACGCGTTTACCGCATCCGGGCTGAAACATCCGGTCGACCTCGGAAAGCTCCGTTTCTTAAGCCTTAACGCGTTCCGCATACATGCAAAAAGTATTCGGGTCAGCCTCGGAAAACAACTGCCGCGGGCAATTTGTTTCCCGGTTTTTCTTTTAAGGTAAAAAACGCTGTACTTTCCGGCGCTTTTATTGTATCATGCTCATAACACGATATAATTGACGCCGTTACTCTTCCGAAGCCGCGGCGCCTGCCGCAAAAAAACCGAGTCAATAAAACATTGCCTTCGCTTGCGTTTCCTTGAAACAGGAGCCGTTTCAGAAAAATGCGTTACTGTGCCGTTTTATTTTACAGCCGAAACCCGTTTCGGATATCGGATCAAAACGCCGGACGATCCCGACGGTGTATTCTGTTCCGCAATAACTGCAGGAGCTGCGTCGCGGCAGCAGACGCGACCACTCTTCCCTTTTCCTTCTGAAGCGCAACAGATCATCTGTCAAACACGGGCTCATTCTTTTACTTATGAAAAATAAACGCGATATGCTTCCGAAAGTCGGAAAATTCATTTTTTTATCGGGAGTGCTGTTACTTGCGGCAGCGCTTTTGTACTCCGCCTATTATAAGCTTCCCGGAGCAGTCTGGGGCGCGATATCTTTTATACTCTGTCTGGGCACGGGAACGGCGTTTTTCAGACCCTTGCCCCGCACGGAAAACAAAACTCCTTCCGAAGTTCGGGAAAAAGCCTTGTTCGTCAGACTTTCCGGACAAAAACGTTTTTTCGTGAACGCAAATAAGTGCGCTCCGGGCGACCGGGCGAAAGTCGTTTCAAAAAACGGAAAATTTTACGTTTACGCCGGAGGCATGATAATAGGCACCCTTTCGGCTTCAAACGCAAAAAAAATCTCGGGAAAGAAAATCGTGATATACTCTTACGAAATTTTCGGCTGCCCCGACGACCCCGAAGACGGCGAAATTTTTACCGTTACCGTAAAAGCTTGCGACGAATGAATATAAGCCGCCTCGCGGAGCTCACACGACAGTTTTCGGGAAAAACGTCATTTGTCGGACAGAGACGGCCGTCCGCAAATACTCTTGCAGACGGCTCTGTTTTATTACCCCGCAATTTCTACGGCTCCGGTCGATAAAGTTTCAAAACTGTTTGCAAGCGCCTTTTCAAACGATTGCAAATTGCGGCGCGATATGTTAAAATATACGATAACGCTTAGTTGCGGCTGTTTCGGTATACGAAACATTAATTTTGAGAGGTTTACGTAATGAAAAAATTTGCGCTTTGTATTGTGATCCTTACGGCTTTGCTGACTGCCGCCGCCTGCTCCACCACTCCCACGCCCACACGTACAGTAAGATGGGAAGCGGGTGAAAAGCTTGTTTACGACGTCAGCTTTATTCCCAACCCCGACGACAGTCCCGTCTATCTCGAAGGGGAAATTAAGGGCGCCGCCGTCATACCGGACGATGTTTCGGGCACCTACACCGCGGAAGTCATTTCCGTGAACGATAAAAAGACTACCCTTGTTACCACACTCGATATCTGGAACACCTATCCCGTTTCCAAAACCGGCGACATGCAGACGCTTATCGACAACTTAAAAATACCTCAGGACAGGATCACCGAGGAAAACTCCGAAGACGAAAAAGTGGTCCGGATCCGTTCCACAGTGATAAATACCGTAGTATTTCCTCTCAGCACGTGCGTCTCCTCTAAGACCGAGGGACAGAGCTTCTCGCTTATCGTGACCGACGTCGACAAAGAAACCAACGCTAAAACCTACTCCCCCTTTTACTACGAATATGAAGCGGAGTGCACGGATTTTTCCGTTTCCTCTCCCTCTGTTTCGCTCACCGTCAACGGCGAACAGAAAAATCAGACTCTGTCTCTTTCAGGCTCAGTGAATTACACCGATAACGCCGCCCTGCTTTATATCGTACGTTCTTTGAACCTCGATACCCTTACCCAAGCTTCTTCCACCTCCTTCAGCGTTACCGACATAGTGAGCGGATCTATCCGTTCGGTGAGCGTTTCAAACACGGAAAACGAATCATATACGGAAGCCATCGGGGAAGACACCTCCGAAATGTATAAGATAAGGATATACACCGACTCTACGACTTGGGGCGGATATAATTACCTCTACATCGATCTGCGGAACAATATAGAGGAAACTCCCGAAAACGTCATAGACGGTCCTGCTGAGGATATATGCAAAAACAGGATACTTTATATCGCTCAGGCTTATATGCTGTTTTCTCTCAGACAAAGCTGATTGAATTCCGTTTTTTGTCAGCCGTTTTATCAGCGGCGGCAGACAGCAGTTATTGACAGCAGTTACAGATATTCGGATATCAAGAAGTCGTTTTTGAAAGTCTGAGATATTTTTCCGGTCTTTCTGCCCCTTCCCGGGGCTGAATACGCACCGAATAACCGCCGGGAAATCCGCAAAAGGAAAGAATTATGCCATCCAAGAAGGAAAAGGATCAAAAAAGCGTGCAGACGCGCGTGCTGCCCAACAGCTCCGAAGCCGAATCAAGTTTATTGGGCTGTATTCTCGCGGACGGATCCATAGCCATAGATATCTGTTCCTCGCTGAGCGAGGAGGATTTTTACTATCCGGCGAATTCCATCATTTTTTCCGCTGTCAGAGAGCTTACGGAAAGCGGCCGTGCCGTCGACATAGTTACCCTTACGGAGATACTCTCGAGAAACGGCACTCTCGAAAAAGCAGGAGGTCTGAATTACCTCACTTCACTGGGGACCCGCGTCCCGAGCGCTGCCAACGCCGCCGAGTACACAAATATCGTCCTTAGAACGGCCTCCATGCGCAAACTGATAAAAAGCTGCTCCGAGATAATCGACGAGGCTTACACCACCGACGACGCCGCTTCTGCTCTGGCCGAGGCGGAAAAACGCATCTACAACGTAAGCTCTTCCCGTTCGGACAGTGATCTTATTCCCGTTTCACGCGGGCTCAGCGAGGTCATCGACAAGCTCAACGCCCTGAAAACGGACGTAAACGCCTTCAAAGGCATACCCACGGGCTTCTGGATGCTGGATAAACTTACAAACGGACTCCATAACGGCGAACTTATCGTTATCGCGGGACGTCCCGGCACCGGTAAATCCTCTTTCGCTATGAACATCGTCGAAAATGCCGCCCTCAAAAATTTCTCGTGCGCCGTTTTTTCGCTTGAAATGCCGCGCGTGCAGATCGCACAGAGGCTCCTTTGTTCAAACAGCGGGATTCCTCTTTCGCGTATGACCGGAGGCGAGTTTTCCGACAGCGACAAAGACTGGAAAAGCATTTACTCCACCGCAACGACTCTCAGTCACCTCAAAATCTTCATAGACGATTCCTCCCTTATCACCCCGGCTCAGCTCCTCTCAAAATGCAGAAGACTCAAAAACCGCGAAGGTCTCGATCTGATAGTCGTGGATTACATTCAGCTCATGACAACGGGCAAAAAAGCGGAAAACAGACAACAGGAGATTTCGGAAATATCACGTAATCTCAAAATCCTGGCAAAGGAACTGGATGTCCCGGTAATAGCACTTTCGCAAATGTCGCGGCAGATCGAAAACAGACCGGGCAAACCTCAGCTGAGCGACCTCAGAGAATCGGGAGCAATAGAACAGGACGCCGATATAGTCATGTTTATCCACCGCGAAAAATCGGAGGAGGACGCGCCCAATAAGGACGACCGACTCCTTATAGTCGCCAAGCACCGCAACGGAGCTTTGGACGAGATACCTTTGAAATGGATAGGTGAACTCGTAAAATTCGTATCCTATGAATCAGACGACGTCCTGAGGCTTAAAAGATACCGCGAAGAACTGAAAGAAAAGAAAAACAGACGAAACGCCGTCCCGGATAAAGTTACCGATAAAGAAAACAAAGGAGATGCACAGAACGATATTGCGCCCGTCCCGCTGCCGCTTACCGAAGAAGAAAAGAAAATTGCGGCTGTTTTCAGTTCGGACAACGCTTCTCCCGCACCCGGAAAAGAACTCGGAAAACTTTCGTTAAATGATATTCCCGGCATGGATAAACGCCGTTCTGAAGACAGCTCTCAGAGCACCCGGGCTTTTTCATACGAAGAGGCGACAGAGGAAAATCAGCCTCATCCGGATCCGGAAGAGATCCCTTTCGATGAGTCTGACCCCGACCCGCCGGATGAGCTTTTCTCAGATATCTCCGACACGGAGAGATGATCCGATCAGTCAAACCGCCTTCTCCATACAAAAGAAGGAGCAATAAACAGGAGTAATTTATGGAAGAAAAGATTTCAGCATCCTCAAATTTTATCGAGGATATCATCAATAAGGATCTTTCCGAAGGAAAAGTGACCACGGTCAAAACACGTTTTCCTCCCGAACCGAACGGATGCCTTCATATAGGCCACGCTAAAAGCCTGTGTCTGAATTTCGGGACCGCCCGGAAATACGGCGGGACATGCAATCTCAGATTTGACGACACAAACCCTCTCAAGGAAGACGAGGAGTTTGTAAACAGTATTAAAAGAGACATACAATGGCTGGGCTTCAAATGGGATAACCTCTACAACGCCTCGGACTATTTCGACGTAATGTATGAGTGCGCGGAAAAGCTTATAAAAGAAGGGAAAGCTTATGTCTGTGACCTTTCTGCCGAAGAAATACGTCTTTCCCGCGGGTCCCTGACCGAACCGGGAAAAGAAAGCCCTTACAGGGACCGTTCTCCCGAAGAAAACCTTAATCTTTTCAGACGCATGAAAGCGGGCGAATTTGACGACGGCGAAAAAGTGCTTCGCGCAAAAATCGATATGGCCTCTCCGAATATCAATATGAGAGACCCCGTTATTTACAGAGTTCTTCATGCAAGCCATCAGAATACCGGCGATAAATGGTGCATTTATCCAATGTATGACTTCGCGCACCCTATCGAAGACGCCTATGAAGGTATCACCCATTCGATATGTACGCTGGAATTCGAAGACCATCGTCCTCTTTACGACTGGGTAACTCAAAACTGCGGATTCCCTTCTCCGCTTCCTCAGCAGATAGAATTTGCGCGCCTCAATATTACCAATACCATAATGAGCAAACGCTTCCTCAAACGCCTTGTTGAAGAGGGCTTCGTGGACGGTTGGGACGATCCTCGTATGCCTACTCTTTGCGGTATGAGAAGACGCGGCTATCCGCCTCAGGCTATCATAGACTTCTGCGACCGCATCGGCGTTGCAAAAGCCAACAGCGAAGTGGAGTACGGCTACCTTAACGCATGCGTACGCGATTACCTCAATCAGTACGCTCAAAGAGCCATGGCCGTTACCTCGCCGATAAAAGTGATACTCACTAATCTTTCCGCTCCCGAAGAATGCGAGATAGAAAACAATCCCAATAAACCCGAAGAAGGCACCCGTACCATTACTCTGACTCACGAGCTCTATATAGACGGAAGCGATTTTTCCCTTGCTCCGCCTCCAAAATATCACCGTCTTAAATTTGACGGATATGTACGTCTAAAGGGTGCATATATCATAAAATGCGACAAAGTCGAAACAGATAATGAAGGCAATATCCTTCATCTCGAATGCTCCATAGTCGAAAACAGCAAAAGCGGCTGCGATCAGAGCGGTCTTAAAGTAAAAGGGGTGATACAGTGGGTTTCCGCAAAGTATAATACTCCCTTGACCCTCCGCAAGCTGGACAGCCTTCTCCTCGACGGCGAAGGAGATTTCATCAACAGACTCAATTACGAAAGCCTTAAAGAAATCCCCGCTCTCGGCGAACCTTCCCTCGCCTCAGCTCCGAAGGAATCAAGATTTCAGTTTATGCGTATGGGATATTACGTCCGCGACCTGAAATCCGATCTGCCCGTATTCAACGAAATAGTCGGTCTGAAAGATACTTTTAATAAATGACGTTGCAAAGCTTAAAAAAATCCGCAATTTCACTGTTATCCCTTAAAAAGGCCTCGGGGCGCAACATCCTCATGCTTTCTGCCGCCCTAATTTCGCTGTTGCTTTATTTTTTCGGCACAGCAGCCTTTTCAACCTATCAATACGCTGCCTCAGTAAGCACGGTTGCCGTGTCGGGATTCGACGTAATGGCGCGAGGAATAATGCGTATCGTCGGAGATACGAGCGGCGTGAAAACCGACTATGTTTTCGGTTCCCTGTTTGCGGTGATCTCGCTTGTTTACACTCTTTGCACGGCAGCAGTCCTTGCTTTTGCCGTTTACGTCGTTATTGCCGCCGCAAAAAAGAAAAAGGCGTCTCCTCTGCCCCTGCTTTTCCCGGGACTGGCGGGACTCGTGCTTGCCGCTATCGCGTTGTATTGTCAGCTTTTTAACGGCAATGAGATTTCCACTGTCATGACTGGCGGCGCCCGCTTCGAAACGGGTTTCTGTCTGGTCTTTATTCCCGTGATGCAGCTTGCCGCGTTTTTTACCGCATACTTTGCCGAATTCGGCTTTGGAGCTCTTATGACGGAAAATACTGACGAAACCCGACAAACCGAAAAGAAAAAAACACGCGGTCTTTCCACCGAAAACAGAAAAATCATCGAAAACGAAAGTTCCTCTGAAGAAAATCACGAAAACGAAACCGGTAAGCTTTCGGAAATTGCCGGAATCGAAGTTTCGCAGTCTGACGGATACAGCGCCGGAAAAGCCGATCCGGGAGTCGTTTTTGCCGAGGCAAACGAAAGCGCTGTGCTTTCAGAAAAAGCAAAGGGTGCGGATAATGATACGGTGCTTTCAGAAAAAGCAAAGGACGGGGAAAAGGAAACGGCAGTTTCCTTTGATACAAAAAAAGAGTCCGGGGACAAGCCGGGAGAAGGCAGCTGTGCCTCATCTGCCGGGGACGGCGGTCTGCACGATCACGGTGCGGCAGGTGCAGGAAACGATACTCTCACGGAAGACACGTCCGCAAAGAGTTTGCCGGCGCGGCCCGGATACAAAGATTTTGCGGAAAAGCAAGATGATCTTTCTTTCGAGGAAGAAGGAGAAATAATCGAAAAACAGCTTGGAAAAAACCAAAGCGGGAAATATAAGAATAAAAAGAAAAGAAGAAACGCAAATCGTTGATTGGAGATAATTATGCATTGGTCGGAAAAAATAGCAAAAGAAATAATCAGGAAATATCCCGATAACAAGGAATACGTATGTGCTGCGGGGATCAGTCCTTCAGGTTCGGTCCACATAGGAAACTTCAGAGATATAGCCACTGCCTTTTTTGTTGCGACGGCACTCAGAAAACTCGGAAAAAAATCCAAGATGCTCTTCAGCTGGGACGAATACGACAGACTTCGTAAAATACCCGCTAACGTCAGCGCCGCCGATCCTTCGTTTGACAGGTATATCGGTCTGCCTTACGCGGCAGCTCCCGATCCCTTCGGCGACGGTCATGAAAGTTATGCGCGTCATTTCGAGGCGGAGTTTGAAAAAGCTCTCGAAAAATTCGGCATAGAACTCGAATTCAGGTATCAGAGCAAAAAATACCTCGCCGGGGAATATAAAGACGAGGTCATCTTTGCCATAGACAAAAGATTTGAAATCTACGATATCATCATGGAACATAAAACACAGGAAGCTTCGGAAGAAGAAAAGGCGTCTTATTATCCTGTTTCCATATACTGCGACAAGTGCGGCAAAGACGATACGCATATCATATCGGTAGACGAAAATCACGTTGCAAAATATAAGTGCGCCTGCGGACACGAAGGCTCATTCGATTTCAATATTCAGTTCAACTGTAAGCTCGCATGGAAAATAGACTGGCCCATGCGTTGGAAATATGAGGGAGTGGTATTCGAACCGGGCGGTAAAGACCATGCCGCGCCGGGCGGAAGCTACGACGTTTCCAAACTCATAAGCAAACAAATCTTCAATTACGAACCTCCCGTTTTTCAGGGGTACGAATTTATAGGCATAAAAGGAAGCGTCGGAAAAATGAGCGGCTCCACCGGCTTGAACCTCACTCCCGACACATTGCTCAAGGTGTATCAGCCCGAGGTCATACTCTGGCTCTACTCCCGTAACGACCCTATGAAAGCCTTTGACTTCTGTTTCGACGATGAGATCCTCAGACAGTATTTCGAGTTCGACAAAATGCTGAACGACTATTACTCCGGAAAAGCCAACAACGCCGTCAAGGATATTATGGACGTCTTCATGCCCGGACGCCCGAAAATCGATACTGTTCCCATGCAGCTTCTGGTATCCTTCGGTCCGGTTGTAAACTGGGATCCCGATCTGCTTGAAGTCCTGTTTGAGAAAATAGGATCTCCATACAAACGCGAAGAATTTTTGCCGAGACTGTCTCTCGCTCGCTGCTGGCTGGAATTTTGTTCTCCCGAAAGCATAGTAAAGCTCAACGAAAACAAAAACACCGCCTTCTTCGACGCTCTCACCGACGGGGAAAAACAAACGATCAGAACGCTTTGCTCTTACCTGAGAACACAGTCCTTCGACCTCGAAGGCATGAAAGCTATGCTGTATCGCGTCGTAACAGACGTATTCGGAGAGCTTGAAAACGAAGAAAAGAAAGTCAGGCAGGCTCAGTTTTTCAGAAACGTTTACAACCTCCTTATAAGCCGCGATCAGGGACCGCGCCTTTACCTTTTCCTTACTGCCGTCGACAAGGATAAAATAATCGCCCTTCTGGATTTCTGACAAAGATAAATAATTGTGTATGCTGCCGCCCGTATCCTTAAAGGACACGGCAAAAGCAGGACCATGCGGTCCCATGCGCACTCGTGTTTCGGCCGGACCGAAGAAACGACTCCTCCGCTCCGACATCCGGGAAGTCTTTCCGAACATCAGAACGCATTCAGACCATCCGTATACGGCAGAAAATCATATAAGAGGTGTAAAATGCAAAGTTTTGACATAATCATCATAGGCGGAGGCATAGCAGGTCTGACAGCCGCGATCTATGCCGGAAGAGCCGGCAGAAAAACGGCGGTTATCGAAAGCAATAGTTTCGGCGGCGTGCTGAATGACTACGAGGAAATCGAAAACTACCCCGGTATAGGCAAACGTAAAGCGATCGATCTTGCAGCTGAACTCCGTATTCAGGCTCAGGCATCCGGTGCAACATTCATTGCTGCTGAGGTTTCAGGTTGCTCGAAAACAGGCAACGGGTTTACTGTCTATACTCAGACCGACCTTTATTCGTGCCGTTCCATCATAATAGCGACAGGTATAAAAAGAAAAACCAATCCCATGTTCGATAAGCTGCTCGGCCACGGCGTGAGCTACTGCGCGACATGCGACGGATTCTTCTATAAAGACAAAACCGTTGCGGTATACGGCAGCGGCTACACCGCTCTGGACGACGCTCTCTACCTTTCAGGCCTTTGTAAAAAAGTCGTATTACTTTGTCCCAAAAACAGATTCGCCGCCTCAGACACGCTTTCCGCACTAATGTCCGCACCCAATGTTGACATCCACTATAACGCTACGGTCACGTCACTTTCAGCCGACAGCATCCTGAGCGGTCTGGAATATATGGTCAAAGGGGATTCCGTTCCCATAAAGATACCTGCAGAGGCTTTATTTGTCGCTCTGGGATATTCCAACTCGTCATCACTCATAAACGGTCTTACCCTTACACCCTCAGGCGCAATACAAACCGAACAAGGCGTAAGAACATCTCTGCCCGGTGTCTTTGCCGCAGGAGACTGCACCGACACTCCGCTCAGACAGGCCGTTACCGCTGCCGCTCAGGGAGCTTTGGCAGCTTCATTTGCTTCGGAATACCTTAATAAGTAACCCGTTACCTCATTCTTTTCGTCACGGCAATGAAATTATCACGACAAACTGATTGTGCCGCGGGTTTTACGTTGACCGGGTTCCCTTTCCCGAATGTGCACGCATCAAAAGCGCACACTTCTTCGGGCCATCGATCCGGGATGGTATGAGCTGACGGACTTTTGTCGCAAAATATAAGCCGCCCGATTTAAGGCGGCTTTTTATATGCTATTTACAGTGTTTGCAGCTGAAATTACCGAGGGATAAACAAAGCAAAAATCTGTACCATATAATCCGGGAGCCTGTCCTTTGCCCATTTCAAAGGAATACCGAAATATATTTCCGCTGCTTTTTCAAGATCAAAGCCGAGAGCTTCAAGTGAATACCTCGTTTTCCCGGGAGCCCTGCACTCTTCCCCTTTTTCTCTCGCACACCGGGGACACAGATTACATGGACCCGCATCGGCGGCGGTGATCCCTTGTTTTTCGCGTTCCGAAAGCGACGCAAAAAAGCTTTTCCTTTCCTCTTCGAGTATTTTGAAAGCTTTCTCCTTCTTTATATCCGAAAATTGAAAAACCCGCATGATAAGTTTTACTCTCCCAAACGGACGAAGGTAATCTTCCGTTTTGAAGGAGAAGGGAGGGCAGGAATAGTTGCTGCCGTAAGCCGGACATTCCGCGCACGCAAAACGGCATTTTTCCGTATCGAGACATAGGGCGGTAAATTCCCCGATATCCGTTTCTTTTTCAAGCGTATCGACAGTGTAATTCGTCATTTCATTCTTTTTATCAGCTTTAAAAGCGTTTTCTCGTCCGTTTTGGGATTGAGTTCTCTCATCCGCGCCATTAATTTCTCAAAAGATTCCTCAGGATCGGTCTTATATTCGCTCCGCGCAAGTTCTCCGAAACGTTTTTCGGTGACGGCATACCTTGCCACTCCCCAGCCGTATTCTTTTCCGCTTCTGTCAGTCATAAGCTCAAAGCTTACGGGCAGGATATAAGTCATCATCTGCAAACGCGTGATACAGCTTTCAAAGCCCTTTGCCTTTTCGCCCGTAAATCCGCATATCCTCCTGAGCTCCTTGGACAGACATGCTCCGTTTCGTTCAAGAGCCTGCATGACGGCACGGTCTCTCTGATCGGCGAAGCCTTCGTCCGCAAGAGAATCGAAGTCGTAGCCGTCTCGCCGGTAATTTGCCAGATGCGGGAACCACTCCAAAGAAACGTACCCCGCCCTCTGATTGAAAAGCTTGGCGTAAATACATTCACCACTCCTTGCTATAATGTCTTTCCATTCCCACGGCCCTTCCACGCCTTCCCGGAACCAATACTCCGAAGGCGTCATCTCCTCAAGAGAAAATCCTTTCACTTCGTTTTTGAAAAAGGGCAGAAACCCCATTTCGTTCACGGTTTTTAACAGTTCACCGGCATTGGTTATCATCATTGCATCTCCGTTTGAAATATCGTTGTATAACAGATCATACCTTTTTTATTATAACAATTTTTTTGTATTTTGTCTATCGGCGTCGGTATTTTTTAACGCCTCTCCGTTAAGCTCCGCAACGGAAATCGGTCATATACAAAATACGGTCGGATTTTCTTGACGGCGGCAATTTAATAAAGTATAATATTGCAGTCGGGATCTGCTAACGGCTGATTTCCGACTGTATTTTTATCGGGGTTTATATGCATAATTTTTCTTTAGGGCTCGATATAGGCTCGACAACAGTCAAAACAGTATTGCTCGATAACGGAAAAGAAATTTTTTCACGTTATGAAAGACACCGTTCCAACGTGCGTGAAACGGTCATATCACAGCTTCGGGAACTTTGCGACTCGGTCGGTGACATACTAACAGGCGTATGTGTCACGGGATCGGCAAGTCTCGGTTTTGCGCAAGCTTCCGATCTACCCTTTTGTCAGGAAGTTTTTGCCTGTTCGCTTGCAGTAGGCAGGGACTACCCTTCTGCCGACGTTGTTATAGAGCTCGGCGGCGAGGACGCGAAGATTCTCTTCCTGACTGGCGGCACCGAACAAAGAATGAACGGAGCATGTGCGGGAGGTACCGGAGCCTTCATCGATCAGATGGCAACGCTTCTTAACGCCTCGCCCGAAAAATTCGACAGAATGGCTCTCGATTACGAAAGGATATATCCTATCGCCTCAAGATGCGGAGTCTTTGCGAAGTCCGACATACAGCCTCTCATCAATCAGGGCGCCCGGCTGGAGGACATCATGATGAGCGTTTTTTTCGCCATCGCGGAACAAACCTTTTCGGGACTCGCACAGGGAAGAGAAATAGCCGGGAATATACTGCTTCTCGGAGGGCCGCTCTATTACTACAAAGGACTTCGTCACGCATTTGAAATAAGACTTAAAGATAAAGCAAAAACGCTGATATGTCCGGACAACGCGCCGGTTTTCGTGGCGTACGGCGCCGCGCTGAAAGCGGAGGGAGAAAAAAAATCTTTTCTTTCCCGGATCATACAAACTGTCGAGAAATGTACTCTCAGCGGTGAAAACATTTATGAAGAGCCGCTTTTTTCAAGCAAAAAAGAATATGAGGAATTCCTGCAACGTCATAATTCGGCAAAACTTCCCGAAGGCAATATTGCAACGTATAAGGGAAAAGCTTATTTAGGTATTGACGCCGGATCCACTACGGTAAAGCTTGTTTTGACAGGAGAAAACAAAGAACTGCTTTATACCAGCTATGACTTCTCTCACGGCAGCCCGATAGAAATAATCAGAAAAAGGCTTTCCGAAATGTATGACAGAATGAACGACAGTATAAGTATCGTATCCTCCTGCGTAACGGGGTACGGCGAAGAAATGATAAAATCCGCGTTCGGAGTAGACTACGGGATAGTGGAAACGGTTGCCCACTTCACTTCCGCGCGCTATCTGCAGCCCGACGTGGATTTCGTAATAGATATCGGCGGGCAGGACATGAAATGCTTCAAAATAAAAAACGGCATGGTGGAAAGCGTCATGCTCAACGAAGCCTGTTCTTCAGGCTGCGGCTCTTTTCTTCAGACCTTCGCCGAAGCACTCGGCTACGACGTCGAACAATTCGCTAAGCTGGGACTTTTTGCGAAAAAGCCCGTGGATCTCGGTTCCCGATGCACGGTTTTTATGAACAGTTCCGTAAAACAGGCGCAGAAAGCGGGCGCAAGCGTAGAAGATATCTCGGCAGGACTTTCTTCTTCAGTGGTGAAAAACGCGCTTTATAAAGTCATAAGAGCGCGAAGCACAGAAGAACTCGGAAAAAATATCGTCGTGCAGGGCGGAACCTTCCTTAACGACGCCGTTCTCCGCGCCTTCGAAAAGGAAACGGGACTCAACGTGAAAAGAAGCGCTTCAGCTCCCTTGATGGGAGCTTTCGGGTGCGCACTCTATGCCGGCGAACACGGCAGTCTTTCCACACTGATCTCTCGTTCGCAGCTCAGGGAATTCTCCTATACCTCACGCGAAACCGTCTGCAACGGCTGCACCACGCACTGCCGTCTTAATATTCTTTCCTTCCCCGGAGGAAGAAAGTTCGTGTCCGGAAACAGATGCAGCCGCCCCGAAGGAAAAACAGACAAAAGCGCTCCCGACTACTATGCCGAAAAACTGTCGAGGATCTACAGCCCTTCCCCCGCTCCCGCTTCGGGCAACGGCCTGAAAGTCGGGATCCCGATGTGCCTGTCAAACTACGAACAGGTCTTTTTCTGGCGTCCCTTCTTCACGGCACTGAATATGCAGCCTGTTCTGAGCTCCGTTTCCTCGCGCGCCCTTTACGTCAAAGGACAACATACCATTCCTTCCGACACGATTTGTTACCCCGCTAAGCTTGCTCACGGCCATATCGCCGATCTGCTCGAGAAAAACGTGGACTTTATCTTTTATCCCTGCGAAACGTATAATTTCGACGAACATAAAAGCGATAACAGATATAATTGTCCCGTCGTAGCTTATTATCCCGAACTCCTCGCCGCAAATATAAAAACCTTGTCTGAAAACAATTTCCTCATGCCGTATATCGACTTCGGATCGGGTAAGACACTCGCCGCAACGCTCGCCGACTGTCTCCGCGTATTCGGAGTATCCAAAAATGAGATAAAAAATGCGCTCGACTACGCGTTTCGGGAATTTGAACGGCAAAAAGACGAATTGCACCGACTCGGCAGAAATATTCTGACTGACGCCTCCGCCACAGGCAAGTGGACGATCGTGCTCGCCGGCAGACCGTACCATATCGACCCGGAAATAAACCACGGGATAAATAAATTGCTTTCGGAATACGGCGTTGCCGTCATCGGCGAGGAATGTGTGGCAGATATACAGCCCGCCGTGCATGTAAACGTGCTCGATCAATGGACCTACCACTCACGCCTTTACCGCGCCGCCCGATTTGTCACTCAGACGCCGCGCACGGCTCTGGTGCAGCTCGTAAGCTTCGGATGCGGAGTGGACGCCATAACCTCCGACGAAGTCCGCTCCATTCTCGAGTCCCACGGCAAACCCTACACTCAGATAAAAATCGACGAGATAGCCAATCTCGGCGCGGCAAGAATACGACTCCGCAGTTTGCTTGCCGCATTAGGTGCAGAATGAAAAAAAATACCATCGACATCAAAAAATACAAAATACTTATTCCCGATATGCTTCCCAACCACTTCCGCCTCATCTGCTACGCACTCAAAAGAGACGGCTACGACCTCGAACTGCTGACAAGTCAGGGCCGTCACATCGTGGACGAAGGCTTGAAGAACGTCCATAACGACGCCTGCTACCCCGCTCTGCTCGTTGTCGGACAGTTTATGGACGCTTTGCAAAGCGGAAAATACGACCTCAATAATACCGCTCTCCTCATCTCACAAACCGGCGGCGGCTGCCGCGCAAGCAACTATATTTACCTCATACGTAAAGCCGTTGCCGCAAAATATCCTCAGGTACCGGTTTTTTCCCTCAACTTTCAGGGAATAGACGACTACAGTCTGCGTTTTTCCATCGGATCCCTTATGAGAGTGGCGTACAGCTGCCTTTACGGCGACCTGATCATGTCATTATATAACCAGTGCAAGCCATACGAAACCGTTTCCGAAGCCTCCGACAAAGCCAGAGAAAAAGCGCTTTCTTTCGTCATGAAAGCCTTCGACAGCTCTTCCTTTTTGAAATATAAGCACGTCTGCTCTGCAATAACCGACTGCTTCAGAGAAGTTCCTCTCGGCGGCAAGAAAAAAACCAAGGTGGGGATCGTGGGCGAAATATACGTCAAATACTCTCCCCTTGCAAACAACAACCTCGAAAAGTTCCTTCTCGGTGAAAACTGCGAACCGGAACTCCCCGGCCTTACGGACTTCGTCTTATACTGCATCGCCAACCGCTTCACCGACCGCAAACTCTACGGAAAAAAAGGTATCGACCTGTTGGCTTACGGTTTCTTTTATAAAATGATCCTTTCGCTCGAAAAAAAATCCGATAAAATTCTTGAAAAAGCAGGATTTGCTCCTTTCCCCGATTTCGAAGAGCTCCGCCGCCTCGGCGACAAGGTGATAAATCAGGGCGTAAAAATGGGCGAAGGCTGGCTCATTCCCGCCGAAATGGCTTACATGGCAGAACACGGCACTAATAATATAGTTTGCGCCCAACCCTTCGGCTGTCTTCCCAATCACATAGTCGGAAAAGGCATGGTCAGGAAACTGAGAGAATTTTATCCCGATATCAACATCGTGGCAGTGGACTACGACCCCGGCGCAACTAAAGTCAATCAGGAAAACCGCATAAAACTGATGCTTGCCCTCTCGGGAAAAAACCGGGATTGAAGCTCATGCTTTGCTGTACAGGACCCCTGCTCTGCAGATAACACTTTTATGCGCGAAAATGCTCCCGCTCCGTTGGAAACATCTTTATGCGCGAAGATACCCCCGCTCTGTCGGAAACGTCAGAACCGTTCATCTGTTCTTCGGAAAAATGCCTCCCTTTCTTGCGGGAACGGAAATTTTTTCCTTTATCTTTGCAGACACAAAATCCCGGCTCACTTTTATGCACGAAACGCTCCCGCTCTGCCGATATCATTTTTATGCGCAAAAATACCCCGCTCTGTAATCCTTTTATGCTCGAAAATGTTTCCGCGCCGCCGGAAATATCAGAAACGCTTCTCTGTTTTTTGCGAAAATTGCGGTTCTGCCTTTGACACGGTTGATTTTTTTCATTAAAAGTGATATAATATTTAATTGTTAGCACAAGGTAACATTTTCGGCGATCTGCAGGCGTATCAGGAGGAAAAAGATCGCGTATCAATAAAAAGTAAACATTCCGCAGTTTGCGAGGACGAAACATGAAAAAAGAAAATTATGACATTTCCGGAATGAGCTGTGCTGCCTGTGCGGCGCGGGTTGAGAAGGGAGTGAGGCAGACGGAAGGTGTGGAAAAAGTAAGCGTAAACCTTCTCAAAAACAGCATGAGCGTGGAATACGACGAAGGCAGGATATCGTCGCAGGACATAATATCTGCCGTTGAGAAGGCTGGTTACGGTGCGGCACTGCACAAAAAAGTTCTGACAGAAGAGGTAGCACAAACAAAAGACAACAAAGCGGCGAAGGAGTATAAAGACGCGAAAGCAAGACTTATCCTGTCCCTTGTATTCACTGTTCCGTTATTCTATGTGGCCATGGGGCACATGTCAGGCTGGCCTTTGCCTTCGGGGCTAAAAGGTGTCGAGAACGCCATGAATTTCGCGCTTACTCAGCTTTTGCTCGTCATTCCCATAGTATTTATAAACTTCAGATTTTACGGGAACGGGTACCGTGCTCTTTTCCGCGGGGCTCCCAATATGGATTCGCTTATTGCGATAGGGTCTTCCGCCGCGCTGATATACGGGATCTATGCCTGTTACAGTATCTCAAACGCTCTCGGGCACAACGATATCGGGACTGCGGCTCATTTTATGCATGATATGTATTTCGAAAGCGCGGGGACCATACTTACCCTGATAAGCTTAGGTAAATTTTTTGAAGCAAGAGCAAAAGGAAAGACTTCCGAGGCAATAGCGAAACTGATGAATCTCGCCCCGAAAACCGCCCGTGTCATGCGGGAAGGAAAAGAGATCGAAATACCGGCTGAAGAACTCGTAAAAGGCGACGTCATAATAGTTAAGGCGGGAGAAAGCCTGCCCGCCGACGGCGTCATTACGGAAGGAAACGCCGCTCTGGACGAATCCGCCATCACGGGAGAAAGTATGCCCGCCGAAAAGGGTCCCGGAGACAAAGTAACGGGAGGAACGGTAAGTAAAAGCGGATATTTCTTAATGCAGGCAACTCATGTCGGCGAAGAAACGACGCTGATGAACATCGTACGCCTTGTGGACGAAGCCACAAGCTCAAAAGCTCCGATTGCAAAGCTGGCGGATAAAGTAAGCGGGATTTTTGTTCCTATCGTTATCGGTATAGCGGTGGTCTCGTCCGTGATTTGGGTGATTGCCGGAAGCTCGGCAGAATTTGCGCTTACTATCGGTATATCCGTACTTGTGGTATCCTGTCCCTGTGCGCTGGGACTTGCTACTCCCACGGCAATCATGGTAGGTACGGGAAGAGGCGCCGCAAACGGGATCCTGATAAAATCCGCCGAGGCTCTGGAACGCGCAAAAGGAATAGACACCGTCGTGCTCGATAAGACCGGCACAGTAACTCTCGGCAAACCTCAGGTGACGGACATCATCCCCGCTGACGGCGTAAGTAAAGAAGAACTGCTTTATACAGCGTACTCGCTTGAAAGTTTATCAGAGCATCCGCTTGCTGCCGCAATCAACGAACAGGCGGAGAAACTCGGCTGCAGAAAAGGCAAAGTGACAGATTTCAGACAGCTGCCCGGAATGGGACTTACGGGAAAAATCGACGGAAAAGAATGTAAAGCCGGAAACCTGCGTCTGACAGGAGGAGAGTATGCCGGAAAACTCTCCGACATGCTCGCCGAACAAGGCAAAACGCCTGTTTTCATTACAGAAGAAGGAAGATTTTCAGGTACAATAGCTGTAGCTGACGCCGTAAAGCCCACAAGCAAAGAGGCGATCCGGATGCTGAAAAATGAAAAAACCGAAGTAATATTGCTCACCGGAGACAACGAAAAAACCGCACGCGCCGTGTCGGAACAGGTCGGGATCACTAAGGTGATAGCCGAGGTGCTGCCCGAAGACAAAGAACGGATCATTCGGGATCTGAAAGAACAAGGCAGAAAAGTGGCAATGGTAGGAGACGGTATAAACGACGCACCCGCGCTTGCCCGTGCCGATATAGGTATAGCAATAGGCGCGGGTACAGACATAGCAATAGAATCCGCCGACATTGTGCTCATGCATAGCGACCTCAGAGACGCGGCCGTAACACTTCAGCTTTCCCGCGCAACGATCCGAAACATCAAAGAAAACCTTTTCTGGGCGTTTTTCTATAATTCGATCGGGATCCCCATCGCGGCAGGAGTCCTGTATCCCGCTTTCAACATTACCCTGAATCCCATGATCGCGGCACTTGCAATGAGTTTCAGTTCCGTATTCGTGGTTTCCAACGCACTCAGGCTCAGATTCTTCAAACCTGCCGGCATGACCCCCGAACCGAAAAACCCGGATAAAAACAAAACATGCCCCCTCTCCCCCGATAAAGATCACCGCAAAAACTCTCTATGCGTCACGCAAACCGTCATCTCTCAGACCGACAAAAACATAACAACTCTCCCGGAGGATAAAATTATGACTAAAACTCTCATTGTAGAAGGTATGATGTGCGAACACTGCGTCAAACATGTCACCGACGCCCTCAAAAAAGTGGACGGAGTTACAGACGTCAATGTCACTCTTTCCGACAAAAAGGCTCTTGTAAAACTGAGTAAACCGGTTTCAGACGAACAGCTGTCTTCAGCCGTGAGCGAAGCAGGCTATTCGGTATCTTCCGTAAGCGAGACGCGCTGACATATTTTCACGGTCACGCGTACCGATGTTTTGCCGCGCCTTTTTCCCGTCTTTCCTTACCCGCGCTCCGTGCCATTCTGCCGATACATTTTCCTTTTCCCCGTCTTCTGACCGACAGGTATTGAATACCGGGCAACCGAAAAGCGCGTATTCCGGCATTTTCGTCCGGATACGCGCTTTTATATTTTCATGATGTTACGCTTATTTATTTCTTTCAAAGCAACGGCCGTCGGTCTGCCGGTCTGACCATGAATACACACGGCTCCGACTGTCTTTGCTGCCGGAAGCCTTCCTTTCGTCGTGCATACCGGATACAGCTTACACCGCTGTGCGGTGATCGGCTGTACGGGGAGCAGATATTTACTCGGTCGGGAACCGCGTTTGCTCAGGCTTTGAGACCGATATGCCGCAAACCGTTTATATTTCCGTATTGTTTGTCATATCCGTGCCTTCGATATTATTATCGGAGAAAAGTTCGTTTTCGGATATACTTTCCTGTTCTTTGTTATATTCCTCGGCTTTTCTGAGTATATCCTCGTCAATACTTTCGGGGCACGTGGTGACGCACGTCAGTTTTGCGTCATTCTTGAACTTCATGATTCTAACGCCCTGAGTCGCCCGGCTTATTTTGCTTATTTCGCTTGCTTTGACGCGGATAGCTATGCCGTTGTCGGCGATGAGCATGAGGTCGTCGCTTTCCTTAACGACTTTCAAATTGACAAGCAGTCCCGTTTTGTCGTTGAACTCACCTGCCTTGACTCCTTTGCCGCCTCTTCCGTGAGAAGGAAACTCACTTTCGTCAGAACGTTTTCCGTAACCGTTTTCGCTCACGGTAATTATTTCGGATCCCTTTTCCACCACCGCCATATCTACTATATAGTCGTCGCTGTCCAGTTTCATGCTCCTTACGCCCTGCGAATTCCTGCCGACGTCTCTTACGTCGCTTTCCGAAAAACGCATGCATTTTCCCTTCCGGCTGGCTACTATGAATTCCTTGCTTCCGTCGGAGAAGTCCACCGCAATGAGTTCATCGCCTTCATTGAGCTTTATGGCGATCTTTCCTACCTTACGGATCGAATCAAACTCCTTCATTTCCGTCTTTTTGATGAGCCCCGACTTCGTCGCCATTACCATATAACCCTTGTTTTCGCCTTCGGCAACGCTTCTGATCTCTGTGACCTTTTCCCCGTCGTCAAGCTGAAGCAGGTTTATCACTGCGCGTCCTCTTGTTGCTTTTTGCGCCTCAGGTACATAAAATGCCTTTATGCTGTAAACTTTTCCGTTGTTGGTAAAAAACAGCAGATTGTCGTGAGTATTCGCAACGAACATTTTCTCCACAAAGTCGTCTTCTTTGGTCTTATGCGCCGTAACTCCCATTCCGCCCCTTCTCTGAGCTTTATACTCCGAAAGCGGCAGACGCTTTATATACCCTTCATGAGTAAAGCTTATTATCACGTCTTCTTTTTCCACAAAATCTTCTATATCAAGATCGCTGCAATCGGCAGATACTTCCGTTTTTCTTTCGCTTCCGAATTTCCCGCCGATCTCCGTCATCTCGTTTTCAATAATCTTATCTACCTTTGCGGGGGAATCGAGTATCGCCTTGAGTTCGGCTATCAGCTGATTCAACTTCTCCAGCTCGGCTTTAAGTGCGTCCACCTGTAAATGCGTAAGTCTTTGCAGCTGCATTTCGAGTATGGCTTTAGTCTGTTTTTCGCTGAGAAGAAATTCTTCCATGAGCCGTTGTGCAGCTTCCTGAGTATCCTTTGAGGTCTTTATGATCTCGACCACTCTGTCTATATTGTCCAAAGCCGTCACAAGCCCTTCAACTATGTGTCTTCTGTCCTCAGCCTTTGACAGATCAAACTTTGTCCTCCGCACTACAACGTCACGCTGATGAGCAAGGTAATAGCCGAGTATTTCCTTAAGGTTCATCACTTTGGGCTGACCGTCGGCGAGTGCAAGCAGAATGATCCCGCTGCTTATCTGAAGCTGAGTATGCTTGAAGAGATGATTGAGCACCACCTGCGCATTGCAGTCCTTCTTTATCTCCACTACAATACGCATGCCTTGTCTGTCAGATTCCTCTTTGATATCGCTTATTCCTTCGATACGTTTGTCCTTAACGAGGTTCGCCATGGTCTCTATGAGCTTGGCTTTATTCACCTGATAAGGGATCTCGGTTATCACTATGCGCGTACGCGTCTGACCGTGCTGAGTGTACTCTTCGATATCTGTCTTGGCGCGAAGGATTATCGTGCCCTTGCCTGTTTTGTAAGCCTTTCTCACTCCGCTTCTGCCCATTATGATCCCGCCGGTGGGATAATCGGGAGCGGGGATATACTCCATGAGCTCTTCGATCGTTATATCCGGGTTTTTAAGCTGTGCGACCGCCGCATTTATAACATCATTGAGGTTGTGCGGCGGAATGTTAGTCGCCATCCCCACGGCTATGCCGTCTGCGCCGTTTACGAGTATATTCGGGAAACGTGAGGGCAGCACGACGGGCTGCATGAGAGTTTCGTCGAAATTAGGATAGAAGTCCACGGTCTGCTTGTCGATATCCCTCAGCATCTCGCTGCTGATCCGGGAAAGCCTCGCTTCGGTATACCTCTGCGCTGCAGGCGGATCACCGTCCACACTGCCGAAATTGCCCTGTCCCTCAACAAGCGGACACCTGATGGAAAAATCCTGCGCTAGTCTCACAAGCGCATCGTATACCGCGCTGTCGCCGTGAGGATGATACTTTCCGAGAACATCGCCCACTATACGCGCACACTTCCTGAAAGGCTTGTCATAAAACATCCCCAATTCGCCCATAGCGTAAAGTATTCTTCTGTGCACCGGTTTCAGCCCGTCCCGGACGTCCGGTATGGCACGGGATACGTTTACCGCCATTGCGTACGCCATGAAGGACTTCTTCATCTCCTCCACGCACTTGACTTTTACTACCTGCGTATCCTTTAACGCATTTATATAATCCACATCATCCGATCTGCCGTCATTCTTTTTAGCCATAAAGTTCCGACCCCCTCCTTATACGTCCAGCTCCAACCCGTCAATAAGCGAAGCGTTTTCCACTATGAATTGCCGCCTCAGCTCGGGCTGCTCTCCCATCAGCATAGTGAATACCTCGTCGGCATGAATCGCGTCTTCGATCATCACCTGCTTCATTATCCTTGTTTCGGGGTTCATCGTGGTGATCCACAGCTGCTCGCTGCTCATTTCTCCCAGTCCTTTATAACGCTGCACGTCAGCGCCCTTCCTCCCCACTTCGTCAAGCTTTGCCTGCAGCTCGGCGTCATTGAAAACATAATGGTCCTGCTTGTTCTTTGTCACCTTGTATAAAGGAGGCATGGCTATATATACGTGCCCATTTTCTATCAACGGCCTCATAAATCTGTAAAAGAATGTCATCAGCAGTATCCTTATGTGACTTCCGTCCACATCCGCATCCGTCATACAGACTATCCTGTTGTACCTGAGCTTGCTTTCGTCATAATCGTCCTTTATCCCGCAGCCGAATGCCGTTATCATACTCTTTATCTCTTCGTTTTCCAGCACACGGTTGAGCCTTGCCTTCTCTACATTAAGTATCTTTCCCCTTAACGGAAGTATGGCTTGAAAACGCCTGTCTCTCCCCTGCTTCGCGGTACCGCCTGCACTCTCTCCCTCTACCATGTATATCTCACACCGCTCGGGATCTCTCTCCGTACAGTCGGCCAGCTTACCGGGCAAAGTCGTGCTTTCAAGATAACTCTTGCGCCTCGTGAGTTCGCGCGCATTTCTCGCCGCCTCCCTCGCCCGCTGCGCCGCAAGACACTTCATCACAAGCTCTTTCCCCTTCTTGGGATTTTCTTCAAGATAACTCCCCACTTCCTCAAGTACTACCTTGTATACGGCCGTACGCATCTCGGAATTCCCCAGCTTGGTCTTGGTCTGCCCCTCAAACTGCGGCTCCTCAAGCTTTACCGATATAACCGACGTTATACCTTCTCGTATATCCTCTCCGGTAAGCTTGTCATCTTCCTTCACAAGCCCTGCCTTACGCGCATAATCAGTCACCGCCTTGCTCAAAGCCGCCTTGAACCCCTCAAGATGCGCGCCTCCTTCTTCCGTGTTTATATTGTTGGCATAAGAAAGAATGGTTTCGGTGTAGCCGTCATTGAACTGCAACGCTATCTCCACCTCTCCTTCCTTCACCGATTTGTCTACATAAAGCGTCTCTCCCAAAAGAACGGTTTTGTTTTTGTTCAGACTCTCCACAAACTCCTTCACTCCGCCTTCATAATGAAAAGTTTCCCTGCGAGTCCTTCCCTCTCTCTTGTCTTCAAGCGTTATCTTTATCCCCTTGTTCAGATACGCCAGCTCCCGCAGCCTGTGACGTAATCTGTCATAATCGAACTCCACCGTTTCAAAAACTTCCGCGTCCGGCTTGAAGGTGACAAACGTCCCGTGATTTTCGGTTTCCCCCGTAACGGCAAGCCTGCCTTCGGGTATACCTCTGAAGTACCTCTGAAAATGCACCTTCCCGTCCTGATATACCTCCACGGTAAGCCACTCGGACAAAGCGTTCACTACGCTCAGCCCCACTCCGTGCAATCCGCCGGATATCTTGTACCCGCCTCCGCCGAACTTTCCGCCGGCATGAAGCTTGGTCAGACATACCTCTACCGCCGATACTCCCTCGGTCTTGTGTATCCCCGTGGGAATACCGCGCCCGTTGTCTTTTACAGACAACGACCCGTCTGCATTTATCGTCACCTCGATCTCGTCACAGTAACCCGCCAAAGCCTCGTCTATGGAATTGTCCACTATCTCGACCGCAAGATGATGAAGCCCCCTCTCGTCAGTCGACCCGATATACATTCCCGGCCGCTTCCTCACCGGCTCCAGCCCCTCCAATACCTGTATCTGCTCTTCTCCGTAAATATTTTTCGTTTCGGTCATACTTTCTCCTGTCTCTTATACACATCTCCGAGCCCACGAGACTAAGGCGAAT
>ENA-OZZC01000057-OZZC01000057.1-human-gut-metagenome-genome-assembly--contig:-NODE-57-length-35313-cov-7.479806_pt1 | contig 35313 bp, 31 predicted proteins | sample MGYA00244933_ERZ654138 | MGnify/ENA primary metagenome ERZ654138 (study PRJEB26926, sample SAMN06165192) | human gut metagenome | biome: ENVO:00009003; feature: ENVO:2100002; material: ENVO:00002003...
AAGATCGTCGGCAGCGTCAGATGTGTATAAGAGACAGCACCGGCACCGCGCCGATCCCGTTTTCTCTTTCCATCGTCTCCCTTTCCGCGTCTGCCTCTCCGCCTTTCGGCTCCGTATGCTTTTTATAATACTACGTCTGACATATATATTACTACGACAGACATAACACGCTCATAATCCCTGTCACAGTATATATTTATGCAAATTGTACTCCTTACTTTCCTTTACGATATTATTTACCACAAAAGCTTTGTCTATTACTACTTTTTTCATTGCCCCGTTTTCATCTACGTCAAACGAAACCTCTTCTATGATGTGCTCCATTATGGAGTGCAGCCTCCTGGCGCCTATATCTTCTGATGTCGCGTTCAGCTCCACTGCCGCGTCTGCAATGGCTTCTATACCTTCGTCGGTAAATATAAGCTCTATATTGTCTACTGAAAGCAATCTCGTATACTGCTTCGTAATACTGTTTTCTGGCTCTGTCAGTATTTTGACAAAGTCATCGCGCGTGAGAGAGCTGAGCTCTACCACGACCGGAAAACGCCCCTGCAACTCGGGAATAAGATCGTTCACTTTCGATACATGGAAAGCTCCGCTGGATATAAACAATATATAATCCGTTTTGATTATCCCGTACTTTGTGTTTACCGTACATCCTTCCACTATGGGAAGAATATCTCTCTGCACCCCTTCCCTCGATACGTCAGGTCCGCCCTGATTGGATTTCCCCGCTATTTTGTCGATCTCGTCTATAAAAATTATGCCGTCGTTTTCGGCCCTCTGAAGTGCTTCGGCACTTACGGAATCATCGTCTATAAGCTTATCCGACTCAAGCTTGGTCAGAACGTCAAGAGCCGACTTCACGGTCATTTTCCTTTGCTTTGTCTTTTTCGGAAGTACCCCTCCGAATATGCTTCCGATACTTATTGATCCGCTTCCCGGCGCAAGCTCTATGGGTTTAGGCTCGTCAGGCACCGTTATGTCTATCACAAGCTGATCAAGATTATGGTTCACTATTTCGTCTTTCAGAGTTTCTTTTGTAACGCCTTCCGGAAGCAGGTCAGTATTTTTCAGCAGTATATCCGCTACCTGGTTTACCGCCCGCTGAAAGGCCTTGTCCCTTACATCTCTCGCCCTCTCCTCTCTGACCAGACGAATACTGTTTTCCACAAGATCACGCACCATGCTTTCCACGTCTCTTCCTACATATCCCACTTCGGTATACTTGGTCGCTTCTATCTTTACAAACGGCGCCTTGACTAATTTTGCAAGCCTCCTTGCTATTTCCGTCTTGCCTACGCCCGTGGGGCCTTTCATAATGATGTTCTTCGGCGTTATCTCTTCTCTTTCGGCGTCGGTCAGGCGGCTTCTTCTGTATCTGTTTCTGAGCGCGATCGCTACTGCCTTTTTTGCTTCTTCCTGTCCTATTATATATCTGTTGAGTTCCGCAACTATCTGTTTAGGGGTCATTTCCATTATCACAGCACCTCCACCGTTATATGTTTATTTGTGAACACGCATATGTCCGAAGCTATTTCCAACGCCTTGCGCGCTATTTCTTCCGCTCCGAGCTCAGTCTCGTCATACAGTGCTCTTGCTGCCGCGAGAGCATAGTTTCCGCCGCTGCCTATCGCCGCTACTCCTTTCTCCGGCTCTATAACGTCTCCGCTTCCGCTCACTATATAAAAATCATTCTTGTCCGCCACTATCATCATGGCTTCAAGCTTCCTCATCATTTTGTCGTTTCTCCAAAGCTGCGCTAGTTCTACCGCGCTCCTTGTCAGATTTCCTCCGTGCTTTTGCAGCATCTCCTCAAATTTGTCCGACAACGCAAACGCATCGGATACCGTCCCGGCAAATCCGATAACTACTTCTTCGTGAAATATCCTTCTCACTTTTACGGCGTTACTCTTCATGATCACGCTCTGTCCGCCGGTGACCTGTCCGTCTCCGGCAACGGCTATTTTTCCGTTTTTCTTCACGGCGCATATAGTAGTTCCCTTCCAGCTGTCGCTTGCCACTCTATCTTCTGACATCTTCAAATCTCTCCTTTATAAATTTATTCATGCTTTTCAGCGCCCTTTCGGCGTACGCCGACTTCCTCGCGCTTTTATCTTTTATATTCTCCGCAAATGGCGGAAGTATCGCAAAATTACTGTTCATCGGCTGAAAATCCTCAGGGTCTGCAGACGATATATATTTCGCAAGCGCCCCTGTCATCGTATCTTCGGGAAAATCAAGTCCTTCCCCCCTCTCCTTCCTGTATGCATACGCCAAAGCTGCCGTCATTCCGCTCGCCACTGACTCTACATATCCCTCCACTCCGGATATCTGTCCGGCAAAATATATGTCTTTGCTCCCTCTGAGTCTGTATGACCCGTCCAGAAGCTTCGGCGAACATATGAACATGTTCCTGTGCATCACTCCGTAACGCACAAATTCGGCTTCCTTAAGCGCAGGAATCATTCCGAACACCCTTTTTTGTTCGGAAAATGTCAGATTGGTCTGAAACCCCACAAGATTGTACATCTCGTCCGATATGTTTTCCTTCCTCAGCTGCACTACCGCATAATTCCTTGTGCCTTTGACGGGATCATTGAGTCCCACCGGCTTCATGGGTCCGAACCTGAGCGTATCCTCTCCTCTTCCCGCCATTATCTCTACCGGCATGCACCCTTCAAATATCTCTCTCTTTTCAAAATCTTTGATCTTTACTCTCTCTGCCTTGATCAGTTCATTATAAAAATTCCGATACTCCTCTTTGCTCATGGGACAGTTGATATAATCGGCACTTCCTTTTCCGTACCTTGACCCGTAAAACGCTCTGCCGAAATCCACGCTTTCTTTAGTTACTATCGGCGCGGATGCATCGTAAAAATATAAAAATCCTTCCCCTGTAAGCCCTGAAATACTGCCGACAAGCTTTTCGTCCGTCAGCGGACCCGTCGCCACTATACAATCCTCGGCAAAAACTCGTTCCGCTACCTCATTATACACCTTTATGTTCGGATGACCTTTTATCCTTTCCGTAACACGCCGGGAAAAAACTTCCCTGTCTACCGCCAGCGCCGCTCCCGCCTCGACCTTGCTTGAATCGGCACATTCCATTATAAGACTGCCCAGCATGCGAAGCTCCTGTTTCAGCAGACCGCATGCGTTTGTGATATCATTGTTCTTCAGCGAATTGCTGCATACGAGTTCGGCATATCCGTCGCTGTGATGTGCAGGAGAACGTTTCAGCGGCTTCATTTCATATAGTTCAGTTCTGTACCCCTTCTCCGCAAGCTGCCACGCCGCTTCACATCCCGCCAGTCCTGCACCGATTATTCTGACTCTTTTTTCCATTCTTTTTATCGCTTTTCGGAGCCGTCGTTTTCTTTTTCATCCTTTCCAGACTCTCCGTCCTTACTTACGTACTTCCTTATATTCTTGCACTCCGGATATCCCGAACACGCCAGAAATTTACCGTACCGTCCGGTTTTGACTACCATCGGACGTCCGCACTTTTCACATTTTTCATCTGTGATCTCGTCCACAGCGTCCTTCTTCTTTAAAGACCGGATATTTTTGCACTCCGGATATCCCGAACACGCAAGATATTTGCCATACCGTCCGATTTTTTCGACCATCGGTCGTCCGCACTTTTCACATATCTCTTCTGTCGGAATATCTTCAGCCTTGCCATCGGCCGCTTCTTCGGCAGCTTTGTACGGACGTATGTTACGACATTCGGGATAACCCGTACATGCCAAAAACTTCCCGTATTTTCCCGTCTTCACCGCCATCGGCTTCCCGCATTTTTCGCATACTTCACCGGACAGTATCTCCTCCTTTTTAAGAGACCGTATATTTGAGCACGCAGGATATGCCGAACATGCAAGATACTTTCCGTACCTGCCTTCTTTTATCACCATCGGAGCACCGCACTTTTCGCATATCTCATCCGAAGGCTCGGAATAAGACATTTTCCTGCTCTGACTTGCCGTGCTTATACGCTTTGTGAACGGAATGTAAAAATCATCGATTATTTTCCGCCAGTCCGCTCCCTTTTCTTCTATATCATCCAGCTTGCTTTCCATTTCGGCGGTGAATTCCGCGTTTACTATATCGTCAAAATACTCCTCAAGATATTCAGTGACCCTGAATCCGAGTTCTTCGGGAACTATATACTTCTTCTCGATTACGGCATAATTCCGCGCGTACAGCGTTGACAATATCGTCGCATACGTGCTCGGCCTGCCTATGCCGTTTTCCTCTAACGTCTTTACAAGCGTAGACTCGGTATAGCGCTGCGGAGGTTTAGTTTCCTTCCTCTCATGCTCCACCTTCTCGGCTCCGAGTACCTCGCCTTCCCTGAGATTCGGCATTTTTGCGTTCTCATCTTCTTCAGACTCTTTCTTCGACCTGTTTTCTCCGTATATCCTCAGATATCCGTCAAAAAGCATGGTCCTGCCAGTACTCCTGAAACCGTATTCTCCGTTCTTCGTCATTACCGTAAGAGTATCGTACTCCGCCTTCGTGGACTGACTCGCCAAAAAACGCTCATATATCAGCTTATATACCCTGTATTGATCCCGCGTGATCTTGCCTTCCAAACTCTTCGGATCCCTTTCGGGATTTATCGGCCTTATTGCTTCGTGCGCATCCTGAATGTCTTTCTTGCTCTTATATATATTATATTTTGCGGGAACATACTTCTCTCCGTATTTTTCAAGTATATACGCCTTCGCAGCCGCCATAGCCTCGTCTGCCACACGTACGGAATCGGTCCTTATATATGTCACGAGAGCCGTGTGTCCTTCACCGGGGATATCTACTCCTTCATATAGCTGCTGCGCTATTTGCATTGTAGTCCTCGAGGACAGTCCGAGTTTACTTACCGCATCCTGCTGTAAAGTACTCGTCGTAAAAGGAGGCGGCGGCGAAGAAAAGGACTTCCCTCTCTTTATCTCGTCTACCTCAAACTTCCCTTTCCTGACGGCCTCCAATACTTCAAAACAAGTCTTTTCATCGCTTATTTTGAATTTCTTGCCGTTTTTTTCGCTCAATACCCCTTTAAATATAAGCCCCCTTTTTTCCTCACTGTATAAATACGCGGTTATCGTATAGTACACTTCGGGGACAAAAGCTTTTATCTCGCGCTCCCGGTCAACTATTATCTTCAAAGCCGCAGACTGAACCCTTCCGGCCGACAGTTTAGGCTGTATCTTTCTGCAGAGCACCGGCGATAACTTGTATCCTACCAATCTGTCAAGCACTCTCCTTGCCTGCTGTGCGTCTACCAGATCCATGTTTACTTCCCGCGGATGAAGCATCGCTTCGTTTACCGCCTTTTTGGTTATTTCATTGAATACTATCCTGTTTTTATCGTTCTTATTGAGCTTCAGAGCGTTCTGTAAATGCCAGGATATTGCCTCGCCTTCACGGTCAGGGTCGGTCGCAAGATATATCATTTCCGCCTTCTTGACTTCCGAAGTCAACCTTTTTACAGTATCCTTTTTCTTCTCGGATATTACATAAGTCGGCTCATATCCGTGCTCGGTATCCACGCCCAATTCCTTCTCGGGCAGATCACTGATGTGCCCCCCGGAAGCGTCAACGACATACCCTTCTCCCAAATACTTTGCGATAGTCTTCGCCTTTGCGGGCGACTCCACTATTACCAGCTTCATTTCCTCCCCCTTCCCTTTGCAATGTATCTCCCGTGCGGAGTCTTTTCTATATACCCGAGCATCTCCATGCAGGATAATACCGAAAATAATTCCGATGTCTCCATTCCGCTTTCGGCCACAAGCTCGTTCAGCGATTTTTCCTCCGCGCTTACAAGCTCCATCACCTTCTTCTCTTCCTCAGACATATTTCCCACGTCCCTTTCTTCTTCCTTTTCCGGAAATACCGGTACGTACTTGACGTGCATTCTTTCTATTATGTCCGCCGACGAGGTAACCATACATTCGGGCATTGTCTTTATCAGCATATTGGCCCCCGCAGACGCCGTCGAATTTATCCCGCCGGGTACTACAAACAGTTCTTTGTTGTATTCTATCGCCGCGTCGCATATCCCCAACGCACCGCTCCTCTCTCCGGCTTCTATCAATACCACTCCGTCTGATAATATCGCTATCAGCCTCTTTGCCGCCGCATACATAAAAGACCCGTAACCCGCACCGAAGGAAAATTCACTCACCATCAGACCTTCCCGCGCTATCTGCTCCGTTATCGAGTTTTCCGGTCCCTGTATCATCGCGTCACACCCGAAAGGAAGCACCATTATAGCCCTTCCTCCGCATTTCACCGCCTTCTTGAGCGCTGCCGCCTCGATCCCTTCAGACGCCCCGCATACTGTCACCATCCCCGCAAGCGAAAATGCATTCACAAAATCCTCTGCAACCCTTCGTCCGTATGTCGTACAGCTTCTGGTCCCGCATACCGCTATCGTGTCCTCAGCATCAAGCAATCCCGTATCTCCCCTGCAATAAAGCATATACGGCGACCCCTCACTGTGCCTCAGCCTCTCAGGATATTCACCGTCAAATACCGATATTAATCTTATCCCGCTCTTTTCGTACTTCGCAAGATTGTACTCGACATACTCCTCCGTGCAATTCGACTTTATTATTTCGTATTTCTCTTTGCCCGTGACCTTCTCTATTGCTTCCCTTTCGGTCAATATAACATCAAAAAGACTCTCGCCGTCGCCGAAAAGAGTCATCAGTCGTTTGAATTGAACGGGAGTAACATGTGCGCCCGAAAGTATCAGCGCAGCATTATGGTTTGTCACGGAAAATCGCAAAATCCCCATATTTCCTTATAATTCATATTTCCTGTCCAAGGATCGGTATTGTATGGCCTCGGCTACATGTACCGGCAGTATGTTCTCTTCTCCCGCCAGATCCGCTATGGTCCTCGATACCTTCAGTATCCTCGAATACGCCCTCGCACTGAGCTTCAGCTTCGTGAACGCCGCCTCAAGCATAGCCTCCGACTTGCTGTCAAGCTTACAGTACTCCTTGAGCATTGCATTGTTCATCTGCGAGTTACAGTATTTCCCTGTACCTTCATACCTCTTTCGCTGTATTTCCCTCGCCGCATTCACTCTGTCTTTTATAACAGCGGAAGCCTCCGCGTCTTCCTTGTCGGTTATATCGTCATACGTCACTCCGTCTACATCTATGTGTATATCTATCCTGTCCAGCAGAGGCCCCGAAAGCTTGTTCAAATACTTATGTATCTGCGTCGGAGTACATCTGCATTCATGCTCCTTGCTTCCGTAATTCCCGCAAGGACACGGATTCATGCTTGCTATAAGTATAAAGTCAGACGGATATTCTATCTTTATCTTCTGCCTGGATACCGTCATAGTACCGTCTTCAAGAGGCTGACGAAGAGTTTCCAGCACCTTCCTCGGGTACTCCGGCAGTTCGTCGAGAAATAACACACCGTTATGCGCCAGACTTATTTCCCCGGGCAAAGCGTCTATCCCTCCGCCCGCCATCGCCGCCACCGTAGCTGTGTGATGAGGCGTCCTGAAAGGTCTGCGAGATACAAAGCCCTCCTTTTCGTCAAGTATACCGGCAACACTGTGTATCTTCGTGGTCTCCAGCGCCTCCTCGAAAGTCAGATCGGGCATTATCGTCACCACTGCCTTCGCCATCATGGTCTTCCCCGCGCCCGGAGGTCCTATATACAGAATATTGTGTCCTCCCGCTACGGCTATCTCCGTCGCCCTGCGAGCCGCATACTGCCCCTTTATGTACTTCGTGTCGTAATCCGACACCTGTCCTTCCGGAACTCTCCACTCCTCGACAGGAACCGGCGAAAACGCCTTCTCTCCCGTAAAAAAAGCGCATACATCCTTCAGCGTGGAAAACGCATATACGTCCACTCCCTCTATATATCTCGCTTCCTTGGCGTTTTCATACGGAATTATCGCCTTCCTGATCCCGGCCTGCTTCGCGGATATAAGCATCGGCAACACGCCTCTTATACCTCTTATATCACCGTTAAGAGACAATTCGCCCATTACTATATATTCGCCTATCCCTTTTGCCGCAAGTTGCTGAGTGGATAACAGCAGCCCCAATGCCAACGGCAGATCATATATCGTGCCTTCTTTCTTCGTGTCTGCCGGAGCTAAATTGACTACTATCTTCCCTATGGGATAATTGAACCCGTTGTTTTTGAAAGCCGACTTCACCCTCTCTCTCGACTCTTTCACAGACGTATCGGGCAGCCCTACTATGTCATATGAGGGTATCCCTTTGTGAAGATCGACTTCTATGTCTACCTCATACCCCTCGAGCCCTTCAAGCCCGTAACTCCTCACCTTTGAAAGCGACATTTTTCTCCCCTCACCTTTTTATCTTTCGAATTCCCTTTCTTTTCGGCAACTTTATTTTATTTTAAAGGTTACCTTGATTTTTTACAACTGTTTTTAATACCGTATACCGATTTTCTGCAATTATTTTTCCTCCCTTGTGCCGCCATCTCTCCCCTTCAACTGCCGCCTGACATCACAGACCCGAACTTCAGCTTACCTCAGTCATCAAGCTATATCACGCTGTATTTTACCGAAACACCGTGCGCACTGTTATATTCCTCTATATAATCTATCACAAGATCGGCAGTTATGGCAAAACCGAGTCCTTCATTATTGGAATTCGCCATCTTGCTCGTTACCACCCCTATGCAGTATCCCGCTCCGTTATACAGCGGTCCGCCTGAATTACCCGGATTTATGGCACAGTCGGTCTGAATATAATCGACCCCGTCATACTGCTGTACACTGTTACTCACTACCCCTGTCGTAAGAGATATCCCTAGTCCTTCCGCGTTACCTATCGCTATCGCCGTTTCTCCTATCAGCAGCGAATCAGATAACGCAAACGTCACGCTGTTTACTCCCTCTCCCGGAAGCTCGTCAAACTTTATAAGCGCAAGATCAATATCGGTATCGTAACTCAGCACCGATACCGCATGCATATCGCTCCTGCCCTTGAATTTGCACTGTATTTTCGCGTATTTATTGGTTATCACCTTGTTCTGAAAAAACGAACGCGACTCGTATGTCACTACATGAGCATTTGTTACCATGTAACCTTCGTCGTTTATCAGCAGAGCTGTCGCAGTTGCCGAATAGGAGGTCGACGACGCGCTCTCATAACAATATACCTCTACCACGGAATCCATCATTATGTTTGCTATATATGTCCCTATCGACATGTTGCCGCCGCTGACCTCGTATTTGTAATCGAGATTCTTCATTATCTCCTTTACAAGATCACTTTTATATGTCGTAAGCATCTCGCTGTACTCTTTCTCAAGCCTGTCTCTCGATATCCCCACTATAAGAACAGTCAGCAACAACCCTATCAACAGCGTTATAACACCGACAATTATCGATATCTTAAGAGTCTTGTGCTTCACATCACTGTATTTATTGTTTACCGCTCTGTATAAATTGTTATCGTTTCCGTAAGTATAAGGGGTTTCGTCAAAAAAATCATATTCGTTTTTATGATCGTTGTTGTTCATGTTTTGCCTCCGTCTATCCTTTTACAGTCTGTCTGTCACTCCGCTTTTTATCCGAAAATAGTTTTTCCCTTTGTCGTCAGCACTATTCTATTCCCTTAACTTTAACTTATTATGAATTGTTTTTAAACTGATTTTAATACTTCCGTTTCATACGCTCTTTCATCCGTACCCTTTCTTCCTTTTATTCCGACAGTTAAATTTTTATTGTTTTTTTTGACTATAATACTACTAAAACGCTTTAAAAATATCGCTTCTTAATGTATAATTAGTTAAAATAATCAACAAGCATTCGACAAATGCGATTGGTGCGACTATGCTGAATAAAAAATACAAACCTTCAAAATCTCAAAGCGGTTTTACTTTGATTGAAATGATGGTAGCGATCGTGGTTTTAGGTATCGTTACTATTGTTATTGCGTCTGTTTTTTCTTCAATAGTCTCGCTCGCCTCTTCTGACGCACTTATCGGCGACACGCGCGACGACATTACCGTTATCGAAAACGTCATCCGCTCAGTGCTTGAAGAGTATGACACGCCCGAATACGTTTTCAATGTGGATCCTGAAGCCGGAACGGATTCCGATGCTTTCATCGCCCTCCCTTCCGACCCTGCCTCTTCATTGAATTCATATTCTTTCAGGTTATCTTTTATTCCTGATGATCCTGATACCGCCGTGCTCTGCGGTTACAACGATTCTGCTGACCCCCATTTCACGTACAGATGCGCCGGTAACGTCACCTCTATATCATTCAGTTCACCGAAAAACGTAAACGAAAATACAAGCTTAGTCGAATGTACTATCGTGTATCTCAACGGTACTTCCGTCAACTCCTACTCCTTCCTTTACGCCCGTCGCACTCAAAGCGTTCCGTAACCGAGGTTTGCTGCCGTTTTTCGGCTTACCATTAATGTTCACCGGAGAAATAGTATGAACAACGTTTCCATAAGTATCGATATATACGCTAAAAAAGCTTTTGCCATGTTTTCACCCTCCGACGGAGATCTCGCTTCGGCTACGGTTTTCCCGATGGATATCCCCGCCCCCTTCACCGCCCCGGGCTATATCAACTATACCGGCGTTTTTACTAAAGTCTTCAATGAAATGCTCCTCGTGAACGACATCTCAGAAGCCAACATCAGACTTGCTGCACCCACGGAAGCTATTGCCATTGATTACATTTCAGTACCTAACATCGGCGGCAGAAAAAACGACGAAAATCTCTTCACCGAAGCCAAAAAACTATTCCCGAGTATTACTAAACCTGCTCAGATCAATCTCAACGTCATCAAAACCACTAAAAATCAGGTCATTTCCGTTTATTCTTTATGTAATCCCGATGACCTGAAAAGCATAAACAGACACCTCATTAATACCAACCACAACCTCAGCTTCTATACCAACAACGCCATCGCTACAGCTTCCCTCTTTGCACAGTTCACCGGAAACGGAGGCTTTCAGATCTCTTCCGGAGTTTTGGGAAAAGACAACGCCTTCATGGGCATAGACATCTCAAATCATAAAACCGAATGCTTTATCTACAGCGGCAGCTCGGTGCTTGCTCAGTACTGCATACCTTTCGGCACCGAATTGTTTTCCGCCTTCTCTCCCAGAGACTTCCTCAATCCGAGAATGCACGCCGAAATAGAATCCCATATCTTCAAATGGCAGTTCCCTCTCTTCTCTTTTATCTCAAGATGCAAAGATCTCAATCTTCCCGCCCCTAAAAAAGCGTATGTAAGAGTGAAAGATTACGACGGTATCGTCAACCTCCTCTCAAGAGACTCCGATATGGATTTCGTCATCCTTCAACTGCCGAAAGAATATGAACTTTACGAAAATAACCTTGCCTTGCTTGCCTTGTTTCTGAACAAGGTGGACAAACAGTATAATTATATCAGATCATGAAAATCGGAAATCAGCGCGGTCTCACGTTATTGGAACTGCTGTTATCTATAGTTATTCTCGGAATAATAAGTACGTGCGTCATAAGCGTCGCGCTAACTTCTACGCGCGTTTCTTCACGTACAAACGAAAGCCTTTTCTCAGCTAATATAACTTATAACATCCATGAGCTCTGGCTGGACCATACCTTCAACGATACCGACCCCTCTTATGAAAGCTTCTTCAATACCCTTGCCATGTTTTACGACGCTGAAAACCTTGCCTCAGACGACGCTCTTTCCGGCCTCGATTCCCCTCTTTCCGTTGACTCCGGAAGCTTCTCGCTACAACCTTTCGACCCGGATCCGGGTCTTGCCCGCGCCGTCTACAAAACCTCTTCTGCCGATCTTGTCGGAAATCATGTGTACTACATCTTTTTCTCGGCTGCTTGGTCACAATGCTCCTACGGCGACAGCATCGCTTTTTATGCCGCTGTCACCCCATTTTATTACGAAACGTCTGTTACCGATATTTCCGTGAGAATTTTCTCCTGTACCACTCAAGGCTCGATTTCCGGAAATGACTTGCTTCTCTATAATTTCACGGAGTCCTGAAACGGAGGTTATTATGTCTGGTAAACATCTTCATTCTCTGTTCCGCAGAAAAAGCAAAAGCTTTCTTAAATACCGTAATGACGGCGGTTTCGCCCTTATGGCTACTATGGTCGTCCTAGTGGTCTTTTCCATCATTGCCGCTTCCCTTATTTCAGCAGACATGGCTCAAATGAAAAGAAGAAGCTCCACTATGCTTAAAGCTCAGCAGCGTATGCTGCTCGACCGCGCCGCTCAAACCGCCCTCAATATCTATACATCGGGTACAACCGCTCAGAATTTTACCCTGAATATCAACGGCATCACTTACACCTTCACCGTTCAAGCCTCTTTCGGAGAGTTCTCTAACACCATTTCCATTACCCCGCACAGCTCAGATATGAACGAAATGCTTACCGTCTGCTTTACTCAGGATAAAAAAGTCATCAGCTGGGAATACGAGAACGTCCCGTGATCATCGATAATTTGTCTGAGCACCCCGACTCCCTTTCCTCGGCTTTCAGCCTGAACCCCGACCTTCTTCTCATGTCAGTCTGACTGAATCCCGACTTTCTTCCCGCACCATTTTGCCCGAACGACTCATACTGCCTTATTTATCTTGTAAATGTCAGTTTTCCGTTCGACCGAAAGATAAAACTCAGCTTTTGACAACCAGTTCATATTGCTTATATCGCAGGATTTGTCCGCCGGAGAAATTTTATGCCCGAAAATATATCAAACATCCTTTTTATGGTACTTTCCGCCCTTCTCGGAGCTGTTTTCGGAAGCTTCCTGAACGTCGTCATATACAGACTCCCGCTCGGAATGAGTCTTGCTCTCCCGCCTTCACATTGTCCGGTATGCGGAGAAAAGCTTAAATGGTACCATAATATCCCGGTTTTATCGTATATTTTCCTCAGAGGTAAATGTGCCTTCTGTAAAACCCGTATTTCTCCGAGGTATATTTTCGTGGAATTGCTGAACTGCTTCCTGTGGCTGATTTGCTACCTCCTTTACGGGAATACCTTGTTTACCTTCACCGCTATGATTTTTCTCTCCGTCCTTATCTGCGTTTTTTTTATCGACTCGGAACACATGATAATACCGGACTCTCTGAATATAATCATTGCGCTCCTCGGTCTGATCCTGGTCCTTTTTGGAAACAACGCTCTTTCAGCGTCTCCGCTTGACAGAATTCTGACCGCCATCGGTATGCTCTGCTTCGGCCTCCTCCTCTTCTTCTCTTTTAAATTCTTTGCAAAAAAAGAAGCTATCGGAGGAGGAGATATCAAATTCTTTGCCGCCGCAGGCTTGTTCCTCGGCTGGAAACTCATTTTCCTCGCCGTCTTTGCCGCTTCCGTTGCCGGCTGTGTATTTATCCTTGCGTCAAGACTTTCTTCCCGCAGCAAATCGCCCGGCAAACCTTACCCCTTCGGGCCCTTCCTTGCCGTTACATCAGCTATTTCGATGTTCTTCGGCAATACTATCATTAATTTTTATGTCAGTCTTTTTAATTAGGAGGCTTAAATGAAAAGATTTTCTTATACGGCTGTCGACATCAATAAAAAGAAAATGAAAGGGCAGTTCGTTGCAAATGACGAGGAACACCTTCGTTCCCTTCTTTCAACTCAGGATCTTTTCCTCGTTAAATGCAAAGAGATCAAAAGATCTACTCCCAATCAGTTCTTCTCCCTCGGCGGGTCTGTAAAACTTAAAGACATTGCCGTTTTCTGCAATCAGTTTTCAAGTATGTTCGCCTGCGGTATGGAAATAGATCAGATCCTCGAAACCCTCCTTTACCAACCCTTCCCCTCCCTCTTCAAATCCATCATTCAGGAACTTTTAATGGATGTCAGATCGGGCGTCTTTCTCTCAGACGCCATGAAAAAGCATAAAAAGGTTTTCGCCGAATTTATGGTAAGCATGGTTTCGGTAGGCGAAGCAAGCGGCCAGCTGGACAGCGTTTTCAGAAAACTTACAGAGTATTACAACAATAAAATACTCATCCGTTCGAAGATCATCTCTGCCTGTATTTATCCCGTCATGCTTATCGTCATGGGTATAGGTATACTCGCTCTTGTCATGCTTTACATCATGCCGCAATTCCGTAACGTGTTCCTCGAACTCAACCTCGAATTACCGCGGATCACCGTCATCCTGTTTGATATCAGCGATTTCTTCAATAACTACTGGAAAGAACTCCTTCTCGGATTAGGCGGTGTCGTACTTATCATAGTGGCGCTGAATTTCACAAAAAAAGGCAAACTCATGTTTCACACTTTAATTGCCCATCTTCCGAGTATAGGCAAGGTCGTTGAGGCGGGGTTTGCGTCACGTTTTGCACGCTGCTTCTCAACTCTTATCGGCAGCGGTATGCAAATAGTCGATTCCCTGGAACTCATTTCTACCATGCTGGGAAATAAATACTACGAAAAACGATTCGCTCCCGCCATCGACGACGTGAAAAAAGGCTATACCCTGACCCGCGCATTCAACAGGACCGGCATTTTCCCGAGAATGCTCCTTCAGATGGTTTCCATAGGAGAAAAAACAGGCACCCTGGACGAAACTCTTTCCCGTTCTTCCGGCTATTTCGATCAGCAGCAAAATGATATGATCAACAGCGCTACCAATCTTATCCAACCTATCCTTCTCGTACTTATTGCAGGTATGCTGATCGTCGTCATGCTCGGAATTTTTGTTCCGCTCATGGATATTATCAACCAGTTAGGCGCTACTACCTGATAAAGAAGAGGCTATTATGAATTACAATAAAACGGTTTTAGACATTTTTGCAGATAAAGAGATAATTAAAAAAGCTGACGCGGATAAATATTTGAAATTCTGCGAAAGCAAAGGCGTTTCCGCCGGCAGAGTCCTCATGGACGAAAAAGCAATCACCGAAGAACAGTACGCAACCGTCATCGGCGAAGTGATGGGCATGCCTTTTATCTCTCTCGATAATCAGTTCATAAACAAAATGGCTCAGGGCAATACGGTCACTAACGGCTTCATCAAAAAACACCGTATCATCCCCGTCGACGTGGACGAAAACGGTATTCTGACCGTTGCGGTCGCCGATCCGCTAAATCTGAGCGGTATCAATGCGCTCAACGCTCTCATTCAGAAACCGAAAAAATACGTCGTTGCCAACCCTTCCAAAATCGATAATTACATCGCTTCCCTTTTCGCTGCAGGAGCTACTACCTCGGCTATAGGCGACCTTCAGGAACAGTTCGGTAATACCAAAGAATTCGACACCGTCGTTCAGAATGATCCTGTAAATGCTCCCGCCGTAAGACTGGCAGATTCGATTATTCGTGAAGCTATTCCTCTTCGCGCAAGCGATATCCATATCGAACCGTATGAAAACAGAGTGCGCGTCAGATACCGTATCGACGGCGAACTATCCGAACGTTTCGAATTCCCTATTAACTCCTATCCTGCTGTTCTGGCAAGATACAAAATCATGTCCGGTATCAATATTGCCGAAAGACGTATTCCCCAAGACGGCAGAATTGCCAAAGTGATAGACAATATCGAATACGATTTCCGTGTTTCCACTCTTCCCGTTTCCGACGGTGAAAAAATCGTTATTCGTATTCTCGACAAAAACTCCTTCGCCTTTACGCGCGAAAATCTCGGCTTTACTCCGAAAGAAAATACCCTCGTCAACCGCTTCCTCGAACAGCCTCACGGCATCATTCTGCTTACCGGCCCTACCGGATGCGGTAAAACCACTACTCTTTATTCTTTTCTTCAGGAAATAAATAAGCCCACAGTAAATATCGTCACGGTTGAGGATCCTATAGAATACACCATTGAAGGCATCAATCAGGTGCAGGTAAATAACCGCGCCGGACTCACTTTCGCCACCTCCTTGCGCGCCATACTGCGTCAGGACCCCAATATCATCATGATCGGCGAAATGCGCGACGAGGAAACGGCAGATATCGCCATCAGAGCCGCCATTACCGGCCACCTGGTTTTTTCCACGCTCCACACCAATGACGCTCCCGGCAGCGTTACAAGGCTCCTCGACATGAAAATCGAGCCTTATCTCCTTGCAGACGCTCTGGTAGGAGTCATTTCCCAAAGATTAGTCAAAAAGCTTTGTCCCTACTGCAAAGAAAAAGTCATCACCGGTCCAACTCTGACTTCTTCTCTCGGTTTGGACAGACCGACCGAGATCTATGAACCTCGCGGCTGCAGATACTGTAACTATACCGGCTACAAAGGCAGAACCGCCGTCCATGAGGTCCTTTCAGTTGACGACAACCTTAAATACGCCATTTCCGAAAGATATCCTTTAGATGACATCAGAAGGATCAGCGTGGAAAACGGAATGGTGCCGTTATGGGACTCCGGACGCAATCTCGTTATAGAAGGCGTCACCAGCGTTTCGGAGCTGCTCACTATTACAGAGAAAACCTGACACCATTGCCGACACTCCTTTTAACGATTTTTACTTTCTTGTCCTACCCCGCTTCCCCCTCTCATATACTTAAATATGAAACTGAAAAACAGTATTTTGGGAGGGGTCCTTTTTATTCTCCTGATCGTATTCCTTACAGATCCCGCCGATTATGCCGAAGCCGTTTTTGCCGGCCTGAAAATCTGGGCGTCAAGCCTCTTGCCCGCCATGCTGCCTTTTATGTTTATTTCAAGGCTCATACTCGACTACGGCGACCTTACTTTCATTCTCCGCCCAGCTGAAAAACTGCTTTCTTCCGTTTTCGGCGTAAACAAAGCCTTCGCTCTGCCGTATGTTTCCGGACTCCTTTCCGGTTACCCTTCTGCTGCTTTGCTTGCCGGTGAACTGTGCAGAAAAAATATCGTACCTGCCTTTCAGCTGGAAAAATTCCTTTCTTTCTCTCTCACAGTCAGCCCTGTTTTTGCTCTTGCTTCTCTTCCGCTTCTTTGCCGTCTTCCGAATAATATCGCGTTCATCGTTTTCCTTTCCGACCTCGCCGGCTGCGCCCTCTGCGGCGCCCTTTTCAATATCTTTGCCTCTGAACGCTCTCCTTCTTCGTCACCCTCCCTCCGAATATCATCCGATACGTATATACCGCCTAAAAGTATCGGAAATATACTTTCAGAATGTATTCAGAGTTGTCTTATGGTCGGAGGCTTCGTCGCGGTTTTTTTTATGTTTATTCAAATGATCTCCCGCCTTGGCCTCCCTCAGTTTTTTATCGTCATACTCAGCGGCCTGATCGAAATGACTTCGGGATGTATCGCCGCTTCGGGCTTCTTCGGTATGAATATTCTCCCCGTTGTCATAACTTTTTTTGTTTCTTTCGGCGGCGTTTGCGTGAACCTTCAGTGCTTCGCCTTCGTTTCGCAATACGGAGTCAAATTTCCGCGCCTTCTTTTCCTGAAATTTCTGAACGCACTCTCTGCAACAGCAGTCTGCTCCATTCTCCTGCTTCTCCTTAACCGCTTCAGTTGAGCTTCCGGAATATAATTGCGATTTCTCTATCGTTTCTCGCTTTTGCCTTTAACCGCTTCAGTTGATGTTTCGTAATATAAAATATCAAAAAGCCGCCTGCACTTTTGATATGCACCCCAAAAGTTAGACACATTTGGAGGTGCATATTTTTTATGGCAAGAAGAAAGAAATTTAACACAAAGTACTCACCCGAATTCAAATTATCTGTTATACTAGATATGCGTGAACATGGACTTGGGTATGGAGAAGTAGTCCGAAAGTATTGGGGAGTAGATACTTACAAGGAATCGGATAATCATCGTTCACAAGTTAGGCTGTGGGAACGCATATATTTGGAAGAAGGAGCGGCTGGACTTATGACCGAACGCCGAGGGAGAAAGAGTACAAGTAGACCGAGAAAAAAACCTTTGGATAAAGAGATAAAGAACGATTTAATTGCAGAAAACCAACGGCTCAAAGAACGGCTTGAATATCTTGAAATGGAGAACGAATACCTAAAAAAATTAGATGCCTTAGTTCGAGCGGAAGAGCAACAGAACAGCAAAAAGCGCAAGTAATTCTTGAACTAAGGCAAAGATTCAAATTAAAATGGTTGCTCTCTTATTCAAGGTTGCCGAGAAGCACTTTTTACTACTATTTGAAAGCAAGCAAAACGGACAAGTATTGTGCGGTAAGGCAAACAATTTTTGAGTTGTATGAGCAGAATAAACAGCGTTACGGATATAGGCGAATAACGCTTGAACTACATAAAAAGGGCATAGTCATCAATCACAAAACGGTGTTGAAGTTAATGAAAAGCCTAGATATACGCGGAAAACAGTGCAAAAACGAGCAATATCATTCATACAAGGGCGAAGTCGGAAAGGTTGCGGACAATATCCTTGCTCGCGATTTTACTGCAAGCAAACCGTTTGAAAAGCTCACTACCGACATAACGCAATTCAAGGTATGTAACGGCAAAGTTTACCTCTCTCCCGTAATGGATCTATATAACAGAGAGATCATAGCTTACTCTATTTCACTCAGTCCTGATCTTGCGCAGATAAGAGAAATGCTGCAAGAGCTTACAGACAAATTACCAAACGGAGCAACGCCAATCTTTCACTCAGACCAAGGCTGGCAGTACCAACATACTGAATACCAAAGGTATTTAAGAGAACACAACATGATTCAGAGTATGTCCAGAAAGGGAAACTGTATGGATAATGGAGCAATGGAAAACTTCTTCGGGCGGCTTAAGGTTGAAATGTTCTACGGTGAAAAGTTTGAAACGGTGGACGAATTCGTTCACCGCCTGCGAGAATATATTGACTATTGGAACAACGAGAGGATCTCTCTCAAACTAAAAGGAATGAGTCCGGTTGGGTACCGAACTCACTACCAAGCATTTTAATTAAATTTTTTGTCCAAACTTTGGGGTTCACTTCATTTTCAGCACCGGCGGCTTCTCTTTCTTTTTCTACGTCATAAACGGCTTTGTCAACTATCCGTTACAGCGCGTCTTTGCTCTCGGCCTCACAGTAATGACAACGATATATGTTCCTCTCCGGATCGGTAAGATCGAAAATCTGATCGATTTCCTGTTCGTCCACGGTGATACAGCGCGGATTCCTGCACTTTATCACGTTTACTATACGCTTGGGCTTTTCAACGTGTTTCTTCTCCACAAGCTCAGAATTCTTTATAAAGTTGACCGTCACCCCGGGATCGATATACCCAAGAACCGATAAATTGATGTCTATGGGAGCGTCGATTTTTATTATATCCTTTTTGCCCTGTCTTCTGCTCTTGGCATGCATTATGATCGCTACGCTGCAATCAAGTTTATCAAGCTCAAGATATTTATATATGCTCATCGCCTTCCCCGCGGTGATATGATCCAATACTATCCCGTTTTTTATGCTGTCTATATTCATACTTCCCTCCTAAGCGCTGAGTTCCAATAAAAACATTATCAGCGCCATTCTGATAAATTTTCCGTTTTCGACCTGCCTGAAATAACATGCTCTCGGATCATCGTCTACTTTTACAGATATCTCGTTTACTCTCGGAAGCGGATGCAGTATCCTGAGATCCTCTTTTGCCGTTACAAGTTTTTCGGGATCGAGAATATAGCTGTCTTTGAGCCTTATATAATCCTGCTCATTGAAGAAACGCTCCCTTTGCACCCTTGTCATATACAATACGTCAAGCTCAGGCATTACCTCCTCCATAGAAGATGTTTCATAATACGGCAGTTTGTTCTTCTCAAGAACACCCTCTTTGATATAATCGGGTATCTTCAGCTCGTTAGGCGATATAAATATGAACTTTATCCCGGAATTTCTGTGAAGTGCGTTTACAAGTGAATGTACCGTCCTGCCGAACTTAAGATCTCCGCAAAAACCTATTGTGAAATTATCGAGTCTGCCTTTTTCTCTGTGTATTGTCAGAAGATCGGTAAGAGTCTGCGTCGGGTGACAGTGTCCGCCGTCGCCGGCATTTATGATGGGAACTGTCGTCCTTCTCATTGCCGCAATTGGCGCACCCTCTTTAGGATGCCTCATAGCTATGATATCTGCATAACAACCGACTGTCTGTATCGTGTCCGTCACGCTTTCGCCTTTTGCGGTCGAACTGCTGGAAGCAGACGAAAAACCGATCACATGCCCGCCCAATTCATACATCGCCGCCTCAAATGACAACCTTGTCCGCGTGCTGGGCTCAAAAAACAACGTTGCCAACTTCTTCCCTTCGCATACATGCGCATACTTCTGTCTGTTTGCGATTATGTCTTCCGCAACTCCGATAAGCCCGTCAATCTCACTCACGCTCAGATCCGTGATATCCATTAAATGTCTCATTTTCCTCTCCTTGCCTTTTTTGCTTATGTATTCCCGATCCAACTTTCATCGGATGGATCATCCCTGAACTTCTTCAGCGCGTCGATACTGCTCTGCTTTATTATTCCCTTTTCTGCCGCCGCTTCGCATACCGCATCAAAATCCGTAAGACTGAAGTACTTCGTCTGAGCTGCCTCAAAATCTTCCTGAGCCTTCTTCATGCCGTATGTCATAATGCTGACTACACCAAGTACCTCCGCTCCGGCTTCCCTGAGCGTTTCCACTACTTCTATTACGCTCCCGCCGGTGCTTATAAGATCCTCGATCACTACGGTCTTTTCTCCGCCGACAAGCTTTCCTTCTATTTTATTGTTCCTGCCGTGGTCTTTGCTGCCGCTCCTGACATATCCCATCGGAAGCCCCGTAAGATGCCCGCATATGGCTGCATGCGCTATCCCTGCAGTACTGGTGCCCATAAGCAGCTCGACTTCGGGATACTTCTCCTTTATAAGCACAACAAGCTCTTTCTCTACTTCTTCCCTTACTTCCGGTGCAGTCAGTATCAGCCTGTTGTCACAGTATATCGGACTCTTTATCCCGCTCGCCCATATGAAAGGCTTCTCCGGCCTCAAAAATACCGCCCCGATTTTCAGTAAACTCTCCGCTATGTCTTTTTTACTCATCACCCAAAAACTCCTTTACACATCTTTCGTATGCCGCGACCGGATCAGCCGCCTTTGTTATCGGTCTCCCTACTACTATATAATCCGACCCCGCCTCCTTTGCCATGGCCGGAGTCATGATCCTTTTCTGATCGTCTGCATTCCAGTCCGCAAAACGTATCCCCGGCGTAACGGTTATAAAGCCCTTTCCGCAATGCTCCTTAATCTCGCCCGCTTCGTGAGCAGAACATACTACTCCGTCCAGTCCGCTCCTGCTTGCGTTTTCTGCGTAACCCAAAACCGTTTCTTTCATGCCCTTTTCTATATACAGCTCTTCTTTCAGCATCCTCTCGTCCGTTGACGTCAACTGTGTTACGGCTATCAGCAACGGCCTGTTTTCCCCCAGTCCGTTGATAGCTGCCTTCATCATCTCACTTCCTCCTGCAGCGTGCAGATTGAGCATGTCCGCGCCAAGCGCCTTCAGTGACCGCATTCCTCCCATCACCGTATTCGGTATATCGTGCAACTTCAGATCAAGAAAAATTTTATGACCCATTCCCTTTATTTGCCTGACTATTTCCGGCCCTTCACTGTAAAACAGCTCCATACCGATCTTTACAAACGGCTTCTTTCCGGTAAACCGCTTAAGAAATTCAAGCGTTATCGCTCCGCTACCGAAATCACAGGCTATTATTACGTCTTTACCCATGTGCCCCTCCTATTATCTCCTTTATGCTTTGTACTTTCATTTTATCCAATATCTCGTCGAGTCCTTCGATTATTTCTTTCATCGCATACGGATTTACCAGGTTTGCCGCTCCGACCTGTATTGCGGTCGCTCCGCATAACATCATCTCCACCGCCTCTTCGGCATTCGATATCCCCCCCATCCCGATAATGGGGATCTTTATCCTTTCATACGTCTGCCAAACCATCCTCAGCGACAGCGGAAGTATGGCTCCTCCCGATATGCCTCCCGTAATATTTGCAAGAACAGGCCTCTTCTTATATATGTCTACCCGCATGCCCAGAAGCGTGTTTATCATGCTTATCCCGTCGGCACCTTCAGCTTCACAGGCTGCCGCAATTTCGGTAATGTCGCTCACGTTCGGACTCAGCTTCATGTAAAGCGGCTTTTTTACGACCTTCCTTACTGCACGGGTAACTTCCGCTGCCCCCGATGCCGTGGTCCCGAATGCCATACCTCCGTTATGCACATTCGGACAGCTTATATTTACCTCAACTATCCCTACTTTTTCTTCACGGCTTATCCTTTCACAGCTGTATACGTAATCTTCGATCGAAAACCCGCTTATATTTGCAATTACCTTTTTATGATAAAACTCCCCGAGCTTTTTCAGCTCATTATTTATTACACTGTCTATACCGGGATTCTGAAGCCCGACTGAATTCAGCATTCCGCCCGGACACTCCGCTATGCGGGGAGTATCGTTCCCGTACCTCGCCTCGCGCGTCGTTCCCTTGAAACTGAATGTGCCTAATATATTCGGGTCGAAAAAATCTAAATAATCTCCTCCGTATCCGAAGGTACCGCTTGCTGCAATTACAGGGTTATCAAGCTCCCACCCCGACAGCTCAACTCTCAGATCCGCCATAACAGCTCCTCCATATCAAATACAGGTCCGTCTTTACATACCCTCTTCCATCCGGTTTTTGTCTTTATCGAACACCCCATACATGCTCCAAATCCGCAACCCATCCTCTCTTCAAGGCTGAGCTGACCTCCTTTAACCATAGAATGTTCGCATAAAGCTTTAAGCATCGGAGTCGGACCGCATGCGTATACGTAGCATTCTTCTTTTATACCGTCAGTCACCATCCCTTTTCTGCCTGTGTCCCCGTTTACCGTATAGATCTCGGTATCGAGTCCGAGAGCACGGAACTCGCCGGCGTAAAATACATCTTCTCCCGAATTGAAACCTAAGATCACCTTGGGCTTTATCCCTTTCCGCACCATCTGTTTCGCCAGTCCGTACAGCGGAGGCACTCCGACGCCTCCACCTATAAGTATCTGAGTTTCATCCCGCATCAATATATCAAATCCGTTGCCCAGTCCTAAGAGTACACGCACTTCCTCTCCCTCTTTCATCTCCCTGAGCTTTTTCGTTCCCATTCCGACCTGCTTTATTATTATCCTCAGCTCTCCTCCGCCTTCTTCGCACACCGAAAAAGGCCGACGTAAATATAATCCGTCGACTGTTACATTTATAAATTGTCCGGGCTTTTCAAAATCTTCTCCGTCATATTCAAATACCAGTTCGAATATGTCGCGCGCAAGCACCCGGTTACTTTTTACTCGAAGCAAAGTATCTCTCATCCCTGTATACCGCCTTCCCTCCTACTATAGTCATCACCGGCAATCCTGTTAGCATTTCCCCGTCAAAAGGTGTGGCTTTCCCCTTGCTGTAAAACTTCTCGCTTTCAACTTTCCATTCCCGGTTGATATCTACCACCGTATAATCCATGAGTTCTTTGTAATCGCCCAATCTGAATATCCTTCTCGCATTAACCGACATCAGCTCCGTTAATCTCTCAAGCTTGATGTAACCCCCGAGGACAAGACTCTTATACACCGCACCAAACGAGGTTTCTAACCCTACCACTCCGTTTAAACTTCCTCTCAGACCTCCGCTCTTTTCTTCAGCAGAATGAGGAGCATGGTCCGTCGCTATAACGTCAATCGTCCCGTCACATATACCTTCAAGCAAAGCGTCCCTGTCTTTTCCTGTCCTTATAGGCGGATTCATTCTGAACCTTCCCTCGTCTTTGAGCTGATCGTCCGTAAAACAAAGATAATGCGGCGCTGTTTCGCACGTCACCGGCAGTCCGCTTTTTTTGGCTTCGCGTATCAGACTGACGCTCTGCGCCGCCGATATATGACATACATGATATTCCGCCCCGGTCTTTGCCACTAATTCGATATCCCTGGCTATCTGTCTGTACTCGCTCTCGGCATCATTCCCGATAAGTCCCCATTCTTCAGCCTTATGCCCCGCATTGACGCTCCATCCCGCCGCAATCAGACTTTCATCCTCACAATGCGCCGAAATAACCTTTCCGAGATTCTTGGATATCAGCATCGCTTCTTCCATAAGTGCGGAGTTCTGCACGCCTTTCCCGTCGTCCGAATACCCGACTACGCCATATGCCATTCCTCGCATATCAGACAGCTCTTCCCCTTTTTCACCGACCGTTATCGCTCCGAACGGATGTACCCGCACAACCGCACTTTTACTAATGATTTCAAGCTGTGTCTTCAATGCCTGCGGGTTGTCGGGCACGGGCTTCAGGTTGGGCATCGCGCATACCGACGTAAAACCTCCTTTCGCTGCACTTTTCGTTCCGGATAAAACAGTTTCTTTATAAGAAAAACCGGGTTCCCTGAGATGCACATGTACATCTGCCAAACCCGGCAAAATTATTAAATCTTTTATATCGTATTCTTCAGAAGATGCGGAAACACCTACGGTCAGATCCGCCCGGCTGAACTTGCCTTCATCGTACAGCATTCCGCCCCTTAATCTCATCTTCTAAGCCTCCCGCACATTTCTCTTATTATACCACATTTTACTTCTGCTGTCTAACGTTTTGCAAGCGACTTTGACATTTAAACCTGATCTTCGTATTTTCCTTTCGTAATTTTCCTGTCAATTGCCGGTATGCTCCATTCTATCAGAATGCACAGCAAAGCTATTATGAGAGCTGTCGCAAAAAGCGTGGCAGGATCAAACTCAGCGCTTGCCTGTTTCATCATCGCCCCTATCGACAACGCGGTCTGCGCTATCGCCTCAGCCGATACGACAAGTTTCAGCGACAGACTGAGCCCGCTCCCCGCACCCTCTATCAGCGACGTGTGCATAAATGGAACATATACGTATCTTATTATGCTTAACCTCCCCCCGCCTTCAAGCCATACACCTTCCACATAAGCCTTATCTATCCCGGATAAAGCCGAATAAAACATTGTGAAAAGCGTAGGAAACACTACAAGAGAAGCTACTATCACAGGCGTTATTTTTGCTCCTGTCCAAAGAAATACCAATAATATCACCGTTATCGTGGGAACAGCACGCACTGCCGATATCACCGGGTTTACCGCTTTGAATATTCCTGTTGACCTGCATATCACCGCACAACCTAAAGCACATATATACGATACCACAAACGACAACGATCCGCGTAAAAATGTATTCATCAGACGCAAAGGAAAATCATCGGAAGGGAAAAGTTCTAAAGCGCGTATAAGTGAATCCGCCGGCGACGGAAATAATACGGGATTGGCATATACCGCCGACGCTATCCACCATACTGCTACTGCCGCCGCTACTCCTGTCAGCGGCATCAACGTGTTTATTATCCTCCTCGCTTTACCCTTTTCCCTTTTCATAAACCTCTATTTTTTCCCTTATTATCAGAGTCCGTAAAAAAATCCGTCTTTATTTATCGAAAGTCCGAGTTCAGCAATATACTTCTCTACGGAATCCTTCGCTTCCGAAGCTTTCTGCATTCCCACATTGCAACGCACAGCCGTTTCACGGGTCAATGAAGTGATACTCGGTTCTGTTCCTTCAAGCATATTCTGCGTTATCAGCTCAACTGCTCTTTCCGGATTTTCTTCAACAAAACCTACGCCTTCCTCCATACCTTTAACGAACTGCTCTATAAAATATCCGGGCAGACTGTTGTATGCTATAAGACATGCCTGAGGATAACCTTCAAATCCCGTGACTCTTTGCCACTCCTCCTGAAGATCAAATACTATCTTCCCTCCGGTTTTTTTCATAGCCGTGGTTACTGCAGGTTCTCCCAAAAGCGCCGCGTCCACTTTCCCCGCAACTATAAAGCCTATCGCCGCTCCGCCGTCATCAGCGTAAAGTATTGTCACCTTCCCTTCCTGCGGCTCATCACCTTCAGCTACTTCTATTCCGTCTGCAGCAAGTACGCTTCTCAGCACAAGATCAGGTGTCTGCGCCTGCCCTATTACCGCAATGACTTTTCCTTTAAGCTCTTCGGTAGATGTATAATCTTCACCGGATACCATATATAGATTTCCAAATGTGTTTACCGAGATCATGCTGATATCCTTCCCCGCATTGAATACATTGACCGCCGCATTAGTAGGCATTATCGCCATATCCGCGCTTCCGTTTGATACATACGCCGCTATGGTATTGCTGGGTACCACGGTATACGTGACTTCTTTTCCAGCAACCTCGGTATAGTTCTCCATCATATAAGCAAGAGCAAGCGCCGGTGCACCGTCCGGAAGATAAACGTTTATCTTTTCATCTTTCCTGTCAACACATCCGGCAACCGCAAAAACAAGCAGTACCAAAGCAAAAATCACCAAAACTTTCTTCATGTTCCTCATCTCCTTTTATATGCTCCTTATCAGAGCCTTCGCACTTACACATTTTATCATGCCCAGTTTTCCCGTTATGCCGTTTATGATCTCCTGATCCGCATCCACTACCGCAGTGATTATCGAGATGCCTCTCTCATGATAAGGAATCCCCATCCTTCCAATCACGTAATCTGCGTAAGTCCGGAAAACTTCGTTGACCTGATCGGCACATTCAGTATTTTCCATGATAACAGATATAACCGCAACTTTTTTCTCTTCCATTTTTTTCCTCCAAAAAAAATCTTCCTCCGGCTCGGAAGGAAGAAACCAATAATAACATAAGTTATATCCGATCCTTTCCCGTAGGGACGTACCTTCCGGCTCAGGTTACTGTCAGTATAAACCCAAGCAAATATATTGTCAAGTATTTTTGTACGATATATTCCCGTTTCTCAGCTCAGTTAGATACCATATTAAAGCAAAAAGCTTCAGAATATACTTCGCCCTTCGTCTATCCTTTCTGTATGTCCAATTTCCTGACATACGCTTTGCTTTTTATCAGGCCCTTTCACTTGACATATGCTTTTCAAGTCTATCTGAATCATATGGTTATCGTACGGTTTTATCAGGCCTTTCACTTGACATGTTCTTTGCCCTTTGTCTATCCTTTATAAAAAAACGGAGGTTTCTCCCCGCTTTTTTCATATCGCCGATATCAGGACTCAAACTGACTTTTATAAAGTTCCTTATAAAAGCCGTTCTGAGCCATCAACGAATCATGAGTACCCTGCTCTATGACGTCACCGCCTCTCATGACAAGTATTACGTCAGCATTCCTTATCGTAGATAATCGGTGAGCAATGACAAAACACGTCTTATCCTTCATCAGGTTCAGCATTGCGTCCTGAATTTCCCTTTCCGTACGCGTATCCACATTGGAGGTCGCTTCATCGAGTATCAGCATTTTGGAATCGAGGAGCATTGCACGCGCAATGGTAAGAAGCTGTTTTTGTCCCTTTGAAATATTTATCGCGTTATCACTCAGTATTGTATCGTAGCCGCTAGGCAAAGACATTATAAAATCATGTATCTTCGCTGCTTTGCATACATTTATTACTTCGTCACGAGTAACGCCCTCTTTCCCGTACGCTATGTTGTCGAAAATCGTACCGTAGAAAAGCCACGTATCCTGCAGGACCATCGTGTACCCCAAACGAAGACTTCTTCTCGTTACGGTTCTGATATCCTTGTCGTCCACGTAAACTCCGCCCTCATTAACATCGTAAAAGCGCATAAGAAGATTTATAAGAGTAGTCTTTCCTGCACCTGTAGGCCCGACTATCGCAACCACTCCCCCCTTTTTGGCGTGCAGACTGAGATTATGTATTATATCACGACCGGGATCATAAGCAAATCGCACATTCTTCATTCTTACGTCCCCTTCAATATTATCGAGTATTATTGCATCTTTGCTGTCTGCCGGTTCCGGTTCTTCGTCAAGCAGACGGAAAACTCTTTCAGCCGCGGCAAATGCAGACTGCAATTCGCTAAGCACGTTTACAAATTCGTTTATCGGCCCGGCAAACTTCCTCGAATACATTACAAACGATGAAAGGTCTCCCAATGAAAACGTTGCTCCGCTTGACATATACAGCAAAGCACCGAATACGCTAACTAATGCCAGAGAAACGTTATTGATAAAATTCGTGCATGGCCCCATCATTGTACCGTAATAATCGGCTTTGTAATAAGCTTCTACGGCTTCGTCGTTTTTCACGCTCATGCGATCTATCATAGCTTCTTCACAGTTATAAACTTTTATGGTTTTCTGACCGTTAATTATTTCTTCGATAAAACCGTTCAACTCTCCAAGCTTACGACTTCTCGTTCTGAATAACGGATGAACTCTTTTAGCTATATATCGAGTAAGAAAATAAGAGACCGGAACCGTTACTACAAAAACCAATACCAATGAAGGACTTATACTCAACATCATTATCAATGACCCGGCGACCGTAAAAATCGTCGTGAGTATCTGGACTATATCTCCTGACAAAGATGCGTTCACGGTATCTATATCATAAGATATGATGCTTATGACGTCACCGATATGATGCGTATCGAAAAAACCGACAGGTAAAGACACAAGTTTATCGAATACATCCTTTCTCATCCTGAATACAACATTTCTGCTCAGTTTTATCATAAGCAGTGAAAGTATATAATTCAGAGCCGATGAACAAAAATAAAACAATGCCATCAAACCGCAGTAAAGATAAACGGAATAAAAGTCCACATTGCCCTCACCGAGATTGATTGCGTCGATTGCCTTTCCGGAAAGTATAGGACCGATCAGGTTGAAAGCGTTGCTCGCTGCAGAAAGGAAAAGTATCACGATGAACAAAAACCTGTATCTTATAAGATACTTGCCGAGTCTTTTAAGGATATAAAGCTTATTTTTCTTTTTGACCTCTTTCCCGGAGGAGCTTATTTCAGGCTGATTCTTTTTCTTCATAATAATTCCTCCGCTCCCATCTGAACCTGATAAATATCTTTGTACTGTTCGCATGAAGCAAGAAGCTGCTCATGCGTACCCATTCCGATAACCTTCCCGCCGTCCAGCATAATGATCAGGTCGGCATACTGGATCGAACTGATTCGCTGCGCTACTATTACGGTAGTCGTGTCGCCGTAATTGCTTCTTAATGCCTTTCTGAGGTTTGCGTCGGTTTTATAATCGAGAGCACTGGAACTGTCATCGAGAATGAGAATCTCGGGATTCCCTGCAAGAGCACGGGATATTAACAGACGCTGCTTCTGTCCGCCGCTCAGATTTGCTCCCGCTCCGGTAAGTTTATGCTCAAGCCCGCCTTCCTTTCCGGCAAGAATTATATCGGCCTGAGCAGTCTTGGTAGCCGAAGCTACATCGGTTTCGCTGATATGTCTGCCTAAAAGGATGTTTTCTTTTATTGTGTCTGCGTATACAAAATCATTCTGAAATACAACACCGAATTTCCTGTGAAGCTCACCCGCAGGGATCGACCTGATATCCCGTCCGTCTACTGTGATGCTTCCGCTGTCGGCGTCATATAACCGGAGCATTAAACTGATGAGCGTGGTTTTCCCGCTTCCGGTTCCGCCGATGATGCCGAGCGTGTCACCTTTTTTCAGTTCAAAACTTATATTTTCAATATCGTTTCTTTTCTTGTTATAAGAAAAACTTACGTTCTCAAATTTCAGACGGAAATCATTTTTTATTTCGGTATCGTTTATCAGCAGCATATCCTTGGGCGCTATCATTACTTCCTCGATACGCTTTGCACTCGCCGCCCCCTTTGTGTATAAGGTGAAAATTCGCGTGACCATGATTATCGCATTGAGTATCAATACAAAGTAGCTTAAAAAAGGCACGATCTTTTCCGGTGTCATTACGCCGTATTCAACCCTGAATGCACCTACAAATACCACTATGGTCAACCCGAGATACAATACAAAACTCAGCAATGGTCCGGATTTCGCCATCAGAAGATTCGCTTTCTGATCCCTTTTCATAAGTTCGGCATTTATTTCGGTAAACCTTTCTTTTTCATAGTCGGTTTTAGAAAGCGCCTTTATGACCCTTACTCCCGTCATGTTTTCACGCACCTTCCTTACCATCTCATCCTGAGACCGCTGAGTGGCGTCATAAAGCGGAACACCTTTCTGTGAAATATATATTGAAATAAATGCCAATACAGGTAATAATGCAATAAGTACGAGAGTAAGCACCGGATCAAGCAAAAAAGTCAGCGCTATACCGCCTAACAGCAAAATAGGCGCCCTCACTCCGAGTCTCTGCATCCTGTCTACCATCTGATGAACATAATATGTGTCCGAAGTAAGACGAGTGAGAATGGATGGCATAGTATATTTATCTACCTGAGATGACGAAAGATACATCACCTTGACAAACAGATCCTTTCTTAATGCCCTCGTGACCTCTCTCGAAATCCGTGTGGACATCCTGTTAGCAAGTATGTTGAACACCATGGCGCATACGGCACAAAAAACCATCACCCCGCCCCATAAATAAACTTCGTTTACATCATTTTTCGGAGTGATCTCCTCAAGTATATATGTAAGAAGATAAGGCAACAGCAATTCTGCAACAGTTCCGAGGAATTTAACAAAAAAACATACGGCCATTTTGCCGAGTTTAGGTTTCAAGTAAAATTTCAGAGTCTTCAAGAATTATTCCTCCCCGGCAGAGTAAACCGATTCGACTTTTTCAGCAGCTCTTTCAGACGCCTTAATCACGAGCCTCCCGAAAATATCGAGTTCATCCTGCGTAAAATCCGAAAAAACAAAGTCAGACCATTCTCTGAGGATCTCCCTTAACCTCGGATACATATCTAAAGTTTTTTTGGTCGGGAAAACCTCCGTCACCCTTTTGTCCTCCTCTCGAGGCAAACGGTAAACAAACCCCTGCTCTTCAAGAAAAGCAAGCTGCCTTGCCACATTGCTTTTATTTATGTAAATATTTTTACTGATCTCATCCTGACTGAGTCCGGGATTGGCACAAACATGTATTAGATATACAAAATGACAGCCCTTTAAACCGTACTCCTTCAACTGTTCGCCCCGATAACGGGTGGTACATCTTGCAATCTTATTGATATACCGCAAATAAGGTATCATTTTCCCTCCTCGCTATAAACCGGATTTTTAATATTACAATCGCAACTGTAACGCCTAAACCCGGATCTTTAAGTTGCAATCGCAACTGTTGCTTACGCAACAATTATAAAACAACTGAACGTTTATGTCAAGTATATTGTCCGGATTTGTCAAACAGAAAAAACAAAAATAATACAGCGTATTTTTTCTTCCCTGCACCCGGTACGTCCTGCCGGAATCAATGATCGTCACGATTTCCGGCATTCGGCTTAAAGCGGCGCCATGACCCCGCATCCGATATCCAGTCTTCAGAAGTGACACGATCTTACTGCAAGACCGAAAAACTGCCGCAGGCTTATGACCTGCGGCAGTATAGATTCCGTTATCCTGAATTCATAACACCGGAAATCAGCATTTTATTCCTGTGTTATTCAATCATTCGTTTACCACCAAATTTCTCCCGTATATTCCGTTACGAAATTGACGGTGAACTCAAGAGGAACATATATATCCTTAACGCCGATTATCTCGCTGTAATCTTCGTTGTAGATATCGTCAATAAGGTATGCATAGAAATACATCGTCTTGCCTGCTTCGGCATAGAAACCGGAAAGACCGTTGCTTTGTTCAGTCATGTAGTAGGTAGGCTGAATCACGTTGTTGCGAGGATCAATGAGTTCGACGCACTGCATATCATATGCGGTAAAGAAGTCGAAATCAAAGTTAAGCATATACAATCCGGATTTTTCAGCCGTAAACTGGAATAGCCATATTTCAAGACCTGTATTCGTAAGAGTTATCGTACGGGTCACATCAACTTCCATGCGGTAAGCATACTGGAATGTCGAACCGTCTTCAAACACTTCGGTGTCGCTCCAGCGTGCATAGAGATATACATTGCCGTCGGCATCGGGTTCGCCGAGGAAAGGAGTATAGAGGTTTACTCTAACGCCCCAGTCACCGTCGGTACCGTCTTTTGTATACCAGCCGAGAAGATTGTAGCCTTCTCTCTCGATATACGGAGCGGAAAGAAGATAAACCACACCGCTGACATCATCTACGGCAGTCCCGTTGTTCTCTACAAAAATATAGTTGTAAGTCTCAACGTTACCGGTATCGATAGCCGCACAATATGTTGTATAACCGAGATTAAAGAATTCTTCGTAATAATCGAAATAGCTTCCCTCAGGTACATAGATAACAGCGGTCGGAGCAAGACCTTGCGTACGGGTTTCCCAGTTCATGGAATCGAACGGGCCTCCTTGCTGATCTTTTACAAACGCAGGAGGTATTACGCTGTTAAATGTTAGATTCTCGAGATATTCGCAGCCGTAAAAAGCAAGTCCACCGATATCTCTGACAGTTGAAGAGATCGTTATTTCGATAATGTTGCTGGCATTATAGAATGCCTGATCGTCTATCTTCACAACGCCTTCAGGTATAATGACCTTCTGAATATTGTAATTGCCGCCGCACACGTTTCTTCCTATTACTCTGAGAGTATATTCTCCGAGATCGGAAGGATCAAATACAGTTATTGACGGAACATTCGGAAAAAGAACCATTTTAAGTCTGTTACCGCCGAGTTTTTCGTAAACGGCACCGTCTATTGAAATATAATTAGGATTGCCTCCTTCCACCTCATAGGTCACATTAGAACCGCTTACGGCAAGCAAACCTATATTTTCAGCATTCTCAGAGAAGGTATAGGTGATCGGATTTTCTCCGGTAACAATAGCCAGATCGCCATAAACTTCAATGTTGTTCCCGTTGGGGAAAGAAATGATCTCGATAGCGTAAAGATTAAGCGTAGAGAAGGTACCGAACATCATTGATCCTGCATACATTCCGTCTTCAAACGCCGATACAAGCTCTTTAAGAGAAGCGGGAAGAACTATTTCCCTTAAGGAATATGATGAAACAAGCTCTACAGGGAATGTTTCAACGCCCTCGGGTATAACGAGCTTAAGCAGATTATGAGCGCTTGAGAAAGCAAAAGACTTATAAGACGTAACACCGTCAGGTACCGTGAATTCAGCTACAGTGCTCATTCCGGCAAAAATCAGGAATGTGTCGCCGCCGTTTAAACCGGTGCCCTTTTCAATAAGACAGCAGTCATTTACGCTGTAATAATATTTATTCATGGGGTCGACCGTAATAGAAGGTATGGGCGAATTAGATGTCACAACAAAAGCGCCTTCGCCGATATAGGTGACTCCGGCGGGAATATATATAGGATTGCTGAGGAATGCCGTGCAGCCTTCAAAAGTGAAGTTTCCGATATAGGTAAGAGTTGAAGGAAGCTCCATCTGAAGAGAAGAACTCCACTTGAAATTGCCCTCTTCCAAAGGAAGATCCACATCAGCCTTTATGATGGACTGATAATATCCTTTCTGCTCAGGTCCCCATATCTTCTCAACGCCATGTCCGAGATCGACGCTCATGAGATTCCAGCAGCTTGAGAACGAACAAACCGGAATTTCCTTTATGCTGCCTTCGATCACGACAGACTGAAGCGAATCAAGCTCACAGAAAAGATTGGGATAAAGCGCGGTTATATCTGCGGAAATAACAAGATCAACAAGATCCACTCTGCTTTTCCATACAAGAGTTCTGCCGTTATCCGCACGTATTTCCTTGAGGTCCTCTCTGTAAGTATAAACTTCGCCGTCGGTAAGCACGAAGTTTGCGTTTGTGTCACCGAGAGCAAGCACTTCAATATACTTAAGCGTAGAAGGCAGATATACGTTCACTTCGGAAGCGGATCCGTAATAAGGGCCACTGAGATTAGAAAACGCACACGCCCAGACTTCTTCTACACCCTCGGCTAAAGTAAGGTTCTTAAGACAAATATGAAACGCTTCGCCGTCTATTATCTTATATGAAGAAGGCACAAGCACATTTTCGGTTTTTGAGAACAACGAATCCGCATAATAGGTATATACGCCGCTGTTGAGTATCCTTGTTACGGGCACACCCTTGTATTCCTCGGGGAATCCCACATATCCGGTAAGATTAAGATATGTATAGTCCTTTTTATTGCTTACTAACCTTATTCCGTATGTACCGTCTTCGAGAAGCTCGAAAGTGAACGCCTCTTCGGGTATGGAATTGTAATCATATACCGCCGTAAGCTCTGTGTCTTCCGTTATATTCGTTATGGGCTTGTCCCATCCGGCAAACGTGTACCAATTTGCGTAAGGATGCGCAGGCACTTCTACCACCGTATCGTCAAAGTCCGCTCCGTACTCCACTTCACCTTCATAGAGCTTGCTTCCGTCATAATTGTATACCGTTACGGTATGACTCTCTGCTATCCATACAAGCGTAAGCGTGATGTCCTCTGTAACCGGCAGATCAAAATCATACTCCTCGTTACCGAGATACCATACCGGCCTGTATCCGATCTTCGCCACATAAGGCTCGTGCACCTTCTCGTTCTTCACTATGTTCTCACTCTCGTAAGGCACACCTTCCCCTTCAAATCTTACCACGGCAACATTAGTATATACTTCCCATCTCGCCGTAAGCACTATGTCACCTTCTACGGCTTCGGAAAAATCATACTTCTCTTCGCCTTTGTACCAGCCGACAAACGCATATCCCTCACGGTTGGGCTCAAGAGGCATCTCTACCCTCTCACCGGCCTGCACCGTTACGGCATACTCGCTCCCGCCTTCATACCCGGCCGAAAATGTAACTACATACTCATTGCTCACTACAGGAACTTCTTCCCACTTCGCATATAAATCAAGATTCGACTCCACGGTCTCGGTAAAATCATAAGGCTCGGTGGTCTCAGCCTCTTTATACCATCCCTTGAACTCGTATCCCTCACGAAGAGGTGTAAGAGGTTCGCTGACTTTGCTCCCCTTGTCTGCCTTTACGGTGTACTCGCTCCCGCCTTCATAATTGGCATGGAAAGTCACCGATACCGTCGTGCGCTCCACACACCCTATCAGACAAACCGATATGAGCGCCAGCACAACTGCTAAAGCCAAAATAATTGTCTTTTTCACTACAGAAACCTCCTTGATTTTTTTCCTCCGCCCGGACGGTCCCCTTCCACCACTCGGTTTCGCCCAAACTTCGGTATAAATATTAAGCGCTGCACCAAATCAGGCACTTAATGACTCTTCGGTATCCTTAAAAACTACGCATATATATAATATATACTTATATTAATACATACTAAATTTTGTCATTTTTTGCTTTTTTTGGCGTCGGTGCACGCTTTTTAGCATTACTTTTACTCCTTGACACCTTAAAAAAGCTTGTTTTCAAATACATTATAACCTAAAAAAACAATAAAATCAAGTGTTTTTTAAACTGTCTCTTATACACATC
>ENA-OZZC01000070-OZZC01000070.1-human-gut-metagenome-genome-assembly--contig:-NODE-70-length-31637-cov-7.593819_pt1 | contig 31637 bp, 30 predicted proteins | sample MGYA00244933_ERZ654138 | MGnify/ENA primary metagenome ERZ654138 (study PRJEB26926, sample SAMN06165192) | human gut metagenome | biome: ENVO:00009003; feature: ENVO:2100002; material: ENVO:00002003...
GGGCTCGGAGATGTGTATAAGAGACAGTAATTTTGTATTATGTATTTAATTGTTAAAATTGAAATCAAAGCAGATAGTTTTATGAAAGAATTTGTATATCAGCTTAAATTCAGGGAGCAATATCAAAAATATTAACCAATATATCGTATTGACAGGATCTGTTTTTTCTTGAATGTTAACGTTGAAATTTCCGATGATATGGGGATTTCTGCGTAATATTTAAAAGGAATAACGCGTGAAAAAATCAAAATGTCAAGTGAAAATTCTGTTAAAAGTTAAAATAATAAATAGTGATAAAAATTGTTTAGTATAATTTGACGGTGTAACGCCTGCATTATATAATATTATTATAGTTTACTGTGATAGCAGGTAGCGGGATCGTATACTTTTCTGATACACAGATTCCATGATATTGGTCCGTTCAGACGATGCAGTGAAATAAAATACGGCGGTACAAAAGTCGTAAATTTACAGCAAAAGCTTGACGCCGATTGCTTTTGTGCGGATATTTTTGACGATCACGGCAAAACGATAAATCATTTTGTCGTTAAAAACAGTGAAAACGATACGCGTGTTTTATTTCAGAGGAGCTTTTTTAAAAAAACAAAGCGTTGAGGTTGCCGGCCAAAGAGTGTGCGTCGTATTTCGGAAATAAGCAATAGTTTTACAAAAATGCAGGTCGCGGTGAATGAATTTTTATCAAAAGCGTATCGTTTGGCATTGAGCGGGGGTAAGGGGAGCAAAGAGAGTCTGCAAACCGAAAAAATATATTTTGCTTCCGTAAAACCGTTATTGACGGAGTCTTGCGATTTTTACGCTGACTATATGTTTCTGACAGCAGTTTTTAAATATCCGGTTAATTTAAGCGGTTCGAAACGGAAGCAGTTTTACCGCTTGAGCAGACGGACATGAACCGATACAGACAAAATTTCCGAAGCGAATTTTGTAAGGAGGGGGGAATGACATTTTTCAGTAAAAAAGTATTTACTCCGTTTACAGTGTTGTTAATCTGTATTTTATTTGCCGGAGCGACATTTTTGATCACGTTCCTATGCATGCGGCAAAAATACTCTGTGCAGTTTTCCGACTTATACGATTTTGCCGTAAAGGATTCTATGGTCGCAGAGGCCGGGGAGATCTATTCGCTGGTAACGCTTACGAAAGGATCGGATATGGTCACATGGGACGAAAAAGGAGAAAGGGTACTATTGCTTTCCTGGAACGATTCTCCCGACATTTATATCGAAGGAAAAGAAATCGTGCTTGATGGCGAATTATGGACTTTTACGGACAAGGAAATATCGGCTTGGTATAAAAATTCGGCAAAAGACGTCGAAAACTGGGATTTGCGTCTGAAACAGCTTATCGGGCTTCCGCCATTGAGCAATTATACTCACATGACGGCATTCTGGGTAAATGTTGCCGATGTTATTCGACCTGCGTATCAGCCTGATGTCACGAAGCAGGTTGAAGTTACCGATCTGGACGGAAAGTCTCTGGGAGAATACGAAGCATGGTTCAACGGCAATATAATTTATTCTTACTTCACTTCCGACTATCCGTGGACAAGATTGGGTTATACATATGACTGGGCAGAAGACAGCGATGAATACGGACTTACCGAATTTCTTATTCTCGGCGGTACATCGGCAGAGGTCGGTTTTACCATGACGACAGATGAATTTATCCGTTATATGGCAGATATCGCATAGATCAGGATGGTTTTTACAGGGAAAAGCAGTATGGTCTGTCAAATAAGCTTTCGGTGTAAAGCAAGTCTGAAATCGGGATGGGGCGACGCGTTTCACGAAAAATCGTAAGCCGAAAGGGCGGATAAGTCAAAAATGCGGTTTTTTTGTTTTTATTAAGGCAAAGGCAGGTGAACATATAATGACGATAGAGAAGGTCAGGGAAGGAACGGAATTGACGCTCAGGCTCAAAGGAAGACTGGATACGACGACCGCGTCACAGCTCGAAACGGAACTGAAAAGGAGTATAGGCGGTATAGACAGTCTGATTCTTGATTTTGCGGAGTTAGAATATCTTTCTTCTGCGGGATTGCGTGTGTTGCTTGCCGCGCAGAAGGTTATGAACAAGCAGGGTAAAATGGTTATCAGAAACGTCAACGAAACTATTTCGGAAGTTTTTGAGATCACGGGTTTTACCGAAATACTTTCCATAGAATAACGTTTTTAGAAACATAATCGGATATTCCGACTGCAGTACCGTTCGGTTTTTATATTATGCGAAAACGCGGATCTTGTGTATATATCGTATGCAGCTCTGCGAAGGCATGATCGATCGGTTTAGTCAAGGACGACTGATATAGCTATCGGAACAGGATGATTGAGAAGCGTTATGCAGGTATGGGAGCGGGGATCGGAATACCGGAGAAATTATCCGTTGAAAAGAATAGTATCGGGAAAGATACCGATACGGATATCTGTACTGAAAAGCGCGTTTTAGCAGGAGGAAAAGAGAGACAAAATCATGGAAAAACAGATATTTCGGAAAAAAAGCATTGAAAGAGTATCTTCGCCGGAGCAGCTGAATGATTACATACGCGTATCTAATCCTTCAGTCTGGATGACGCTCGCGGCAATAATAGTGCTGCTGGTAGGCGTATGCGTGTGGGGCGTGCTCGGCCGTCTGGAAACAAAGGTAAATGCGGCCGCTCTCGCTGAAGATGGCTTGATAGTCTGTTACGTAAAAGAGGCGGATGCCGGAAAAATCGAAAACGGTATGCTTGTACGTATCGGAGGGAAGGAGTTCACGGTCGAAGATATTTCAGAAACTCCCGTTGCTGTCGTACAAGGAGAGAAATTCAGCGAATATCTGTTGCATGTCGGTAATCTGCAGGCAGGCGAGTGGGTATACGAGGTCATATTGGACGGTAATCTTACGGACGGAATTTACTCTGCGGAGATCGTGGTGGACAGTGTTTCGCCTTTGTCTTTTGTTTTAAATTGAGGCGGCGCGTATGAAGACGGATAAAAAAATAAAAATCAAAACGCCTTTGACAAGAGGTGTAGCCAAGGTCCCTGTCGTTATGCAAATGGAGGCATTGGAATGCGGAGCGGCGTCGCTGACAATGATACTTGCTTATTACGGGAAATGGGTGTCTTTGGAACAGATACGCGCAGATTGCGGAGTTTCGCGTGATGGTTCAAATGCCAAGAATGTGCTCAAGGCGGCGCGGCGTTACGGGTTTATCGCCAAGGGATACCGGTATGAACCCGAGGATCTGAAAAAGAACGGAAAATTCCCGTGTATAATACACTGGAATTTCAATCATTTTCTTGTGCTCAACGGTTTCAAGGGGAACAAGGCATATCTGAATGATCCTGCAAAAGGGAATTACGCGGTTTCAATGGATACCTTTGACAAGTCTTTTACGGGTGTATGTCTTATGTTTGAGCCGGGTGAAGATTTTCAGCCGGGCGGCAAACCCAAGAGTATGGCAGCGTTTGCGAGAAAAAGGCTTGTCGGGGCGAAAACAGCGGTCATTTTCGTAGTGCTTACTACAGTTATAGCATCATTGATCGGGATAATACAGCCTGCTTTTTCACGTATTTTCATGGACCGGCTTCTGACAGGAGAAAATATCGAGTGGTTTTATCCGTTTTTGGGCGCACTGGCATTGATGGCGGTAATTCAGCTGGTCATGGAATGGATACAATCTGTATGGTCGCTGCGAATCAACGGAAAGATGTCGGTGACGGGCAGTGCTTCTTTCATGTGGAAGGTACTTCGTATGCCGATGGAGTTTTTTTCTCAGCGTATGGCGGGAGATATCCAGCAGAGGCAGGCTTCCAACGCAAGTATAGCAGGATCTCTGGTCAATACCTTTGCTCCGCTCATTCTTGATGCGATAATGATGGTATTTTATCTTGTCGTTATGATACGATACAGCTGGATATTGACGTTAGTCGGGATCGCTTCGATATTCGTCAATATGATCGTGGCGCAGGTGATATCAAGGAAGAGGGTCAATATTACCCGTGTGCAGATGCGTGACGCAGGTAAGCTTGCAGGCGCTTCGGTAGCGGGGATAGAGATGATCGAAACGATAAAAGCAAGCGGAGCTGAAAACGGATATTTTGAAAAGTGGGCAGGGTATCAGGCAAGCGTAAATACGCAGAAGGTCAAATATGCTCGTCTGAATCAATATTTCGGACTGATACCGGCTTTTATTTCGGGATTTACGGATACGGTTGTTCTGATAATCGGCGTATGGCTGACCATGCAGGGGGAATTTACGATAGGTATGGTCATGGCTTTTCAGGGTTTTTTAGGTGCGTTTACATCTCCCGCCGAGAAATTCATTTCAGCCGGGCAGACTTTGCAGGAGATGCGTACGGAAATGGAGAGAGTGGAAGACGTTATGGAATATCCTGCCGACGTGGAATTTCAGGAGGAGGAGGAAGAAGATCCTTCGTTTGACAAGCTGAGCGGGCTGGTGGAACTCAAAAATGTTACGTTCGGATATTCCAGACTTGCCGAGCCGCTTATTGAAGATTTCAGTCTTACACTCAAACCGGGCAGCAGGGTGGCATTTGTAGGATCGTCCGGATGCGGGAAGTCCACGTTATCCAAGCTGATATCCGGATTATATAAGCCTTGGAGCGGAGAAATATTATTTGACGGGAAACCGATATCTGCCATTGATCGCAGCGTATTCACAGGATCATTGGCTGTCGTGGATCAGGATATAATACTTTTTGAAGACACGATAGCAAACAATATCAAAATGTGGGACACGTCAATAGAGGATTTTGAAATGATAATGGCGGCGCGCGACGCAAAACTTCATGAGGATATCATGCAGCGCGAAGGCGGGTACCAATATAAAATCACCGAAGGCGGCAAAGATTTTTCCGGCGGACAAAGACAGAGAATGGAAATCTCGCGCGTGTTGGCGCAGGATCCGACGATCATCATAATGGACGAGGCAACGAGTGCTCTTGACGCAAAAACGGAATACGAAGTAGTTAATTCCATAAAGGAGAGGGGCATCACATGTATCGTTGTGGCGCACAGACTGTCTACCGTGCGGGATTGTGATGAGATCATAGTAATGGATAACGGGAAGGTAATAGAACGCGGGACGCATGATCAGCTTTACAGTCAGGGCGGAGCGTATGCAAAACTTGTTTCCAACGATTAAGGAGAGCATATGGGTTGGTTTGACGAACAAATAAAACAAAGAAAGCAAAACGATGACGATATGTTTGCGGAAGCTTTTTCGGGCATAGCTCATGCGGTCACCGGGACGAAGATTGCGGGGATAAACAACGAAGCTCAAAGGACCAAGAACGCCGTTGATGAGATACTGCATTATTATCATGTGAAGTCGATCGAAGTGCCCGATTCCGTAAAGGAGATAAATGAGCGTTTGGAATACCTGTTGCGGCCGTACGGAATTATGCGTCGCACGGTGAAGCTTGAAAAAGGGTGGTATAAAGAGGCAGTTGGTGCAATGCTGGCGGTAAAGAAAAAGGACGGGTCGGCAGTGGCATTGATACCTTCCGGATTTTCGGGGTACAGTTATTTTGATGAAGAAACAGGAAAGCGTGTTCGAGTAGGCAGAAAAACGCAGCTGTTATTTGAAGACGAAGCGATTGCATTTTACGCATCTTTTCCGCTGAAGAAGATAGGAATGAAGGATCTGGCGATGCATATAGTCAAATCTCTGTCGGTAGCGGACTTTGTATTGGTTGCGCTGGCAACGCTTGCGGTAACACTTATCGGACTGCTTACACCCGAGCTGACTAATCTGTTGTTTTCGGAAGTTCTGGACAGCGGGAGTTTAAGGCTTTTATTGGCGATAGCGGTTTTCATGATATGCGTGACATTCAGTTCGCTTCTTATAAGCGGAGTGAAAGCTCTTCTGACAGCGCGTATCAATACAAAGATGGGGCTGTCGGTACAGGCGGCAACGATGATGCGTATTTTATCTCTTCCGGCTGATTTTTTCAAGAAATACAGTGCCGGAGACCTTGCCTCGAGATCGAACAGCGTGCAGACGCTATGCAACATGCTTGTTTCGGCGGTGCTTTCCACGGGATTGACGTCGATATTTTCGCTGATATATATAGGACAGATATTTGCTTATGCTCCTGCTTTGGTAGTACCGGCGCTTTTGGTGATATTTGCGACCATTGCGGTTTCGGTGATCACGACGTTCGTACAACTGAGCGTAAGCAGGAAACAAATGAAGCTGGGGGCTGAAGAGAGCGGACTTACATATGCTCTTATATCGGGAGTACAGAAGATAAAGCTTGCGGGGGCGGAAAAGAGGGCTTTTGCAAAATGGGGAAATCATTATGCCATGATGGCGCGTCTGGATTATAATCCTCCGGCATTTCTGAAGCTTAATTCCGTTATAACTTCTGCCATAACGCTGACGGGAACGATTGCGATGTATTATTTTGCGGTAAGAAGCAGTATCAGCGTAGCCGATTATTACGCTTTCAGCGTTGCATACGGAATGGTATCCGGAGCGTTCATGTCTTTGGCAAGCATAGCTTTGACTGTTGCAAATATCAAGCCTGTTTACGAAATGATAAAACCCATACTTGACGCGCTTCCGGAAGTCTCCGAGGGAAAACGCGTTATCGAACGTCTTTCGGGAGGAATCGAGCTGAATAATGTAAGTTTCCGTTACAACGACGATATGCCGCCCGTAGTAGACAATCTGTCTCTGAAAATACATCCCGGACAGTATGTGGCGCTGGTAGGAGCGACAGGGTGCGGAAAATCCACGCTGATGCGTCTGATGTTAGGTTTTGAAACGCCGCAAAAGGGGGCTATATATTACGACGGGAAAGATCTTTCAACCATTGATCTGAAATCGTTGCGGCGGCGAATAGGAGTTGTCATGCAAAACGGGAAGCTGTTTTCCGGAGACGTATTTTCCAATATAACCATTTCCGCACCGTGGCTTACGTTGAATGACGCATGGGAGGCGGCGGAGCTTGCAGGTATTGCCGATGATATAAGGCGTATGCCGATGGGAATGAACACGATTATTTCGGAAGGTTCGGGCGGAGTATCCGGAGGTCAGCGGCAAAGGCTCCTGATTGCACGTGCGATCGCTCCTAAGCCGAAGATTCTGATGTTCGATGAGGCTACGAGCGCGTTGGATAATCTTACTCAGAAAAGAGTTTCGGAAAGTCTTGATAAATTGAAGTGTACGCGTATCGTGATCGCGCACAGACTTTCGACGATAAGGCGATGCGACCGTATTTTATATCTTGAGGGTGGAAAAATATCAGAGGACGGCAATTATGACGAATTGATAGCTAAAAACGGAAAATTTGCTGAACTTGTGGCGCGTCAGAGGCTGGACGACACGGAGTATATCGGGAAAACTACTCTTTTTTAAAAAGTTTTATAAAAAGACTGGCCATATGAATATTTCGTGCGTATTATTAAACGCAAACAATTTGAAACAAAATAAAATCTGGAGGATACATATGGAAATGAACAATGAGCTTCTTGAAAGAGCGAGAAAAGTAAAAAGCGCTGAGGAACTCATGGCGCTTGCAAAAGAAAACGGTATGGAGCTGAGCGAAGAGAGCGCGGCGGCTTATTTTGAGGAGATGCATAAGAGCGGCGAGCTTTCTGACGAGGAGCTTGACAACGTGGCGGGAGGCGGATGCCACAGCAAAGACGGCAGATTAGTTGTAACGATCCGATATAGTTGTGAAAACTTTATTTGCAAACACTGCGGCAGGGCAGATTCGCCGAATCATAAGCATTGGCTTGAACCGATATCTCCCGGGTGCGATATATGTAAATTTTGTTCTTGGGAAAAGGGCTTGTGGCTGTGCAATCATCCTGCCAACATGAAATAAAATGTCTGTATGATATAAAATAAAATTTTTGTGAGGAGAAGTAAAACATGGATCACAAGGAAATGTTTGAAAAGGCAAAAGAAGCAAAGAGCATAGAGGAACTCATGTCGATTGCAAAAGAAAACGGTATGGAGCTTAGCAAGGAGAGCGCGGAGGCTTATTTTGAGGAGATGCATAAGAGCGGTGAGCTTTCCGACGAGGAGCTTGACAACGTGGCGGGAGGCGGATGCCATAAGAAAGACGGCAGATTGGTAGTTACGGTTATGTACAGCTGCGAGCATTTTGTCTGCAGGATTTGCGGAAAAACCGGCGTACATGTTCATTCTGTGGGCAATATAGTTACAGCTCAACCTGCCTGTGAAATATGTAAATTTTGTTCTTGGGAAAAGGGCTTGTGGCTGTGCAATCATCCGGCAAATACCAAATAGAGAAAAAGACAGCATAACGAAACGGTTAACCGACCGAAGCGCACAGATACATAACGAAACAGGACCGGAAGTGTATACAAGCGACGTAAACTGAATTTGAAGTATTTGCTTATCTGTGAAAAGCAATTATGTACCCTACGCCCTTGCGCGCGTACAGGAATTCGGAACAATTTGCCGGGCTTTATAAATGTGCCGGCCCTGAAAACGGCGAAAGTATCTGCGGCTCACGTACTGAACGGCGTTATCATGCAAGGGTTTTCGTCGGACTCCGGTAAAAGCGCTTTCCGCTTAAGCTGACGGCCCTGAAAACGGCGAAAGTATCTGCGGCTTACGGATAGGATATTTGCGGAAAAGACATAGGTATCAAGGACAAGTTGTACAAACCGTTGCATGACGATGAAGGTTGCAGGCTGTTTTCAGTTTGCGGAGGACAGGATCACAATATCTCTTTTGTGCGGCGAAAAGCAAGTTGTGCGTGAAAAGCGGTCGTGCACCTTGACTTTGCGGGCGAGGTGTCAAGTTGCAGGACGATCCCGTGGAGCGAGATGTCGAAGGATATTGAAAGCAAAGTAAATCCGGCGTACAGAAGTATAAAAGCATACATCTGTACGCCGTCGCTCACAGAACGCCGTTTTTGGAGGAAATAAAAGGGTCAACAGGTTTTTCAGAGGCGAATCATGAAATATATACTTAATCCGAATATTGCTTTGCGCAGTTGGAGGTTAGTGCCCTGCGCTTATTATATAAAGCATCGAAGGGATGCTTGCGGTCTTTCTCGCGAAGAATTCGATCTTCTTTGCCGGTGTGACGGCCTGCATGAATTGGAAGAAAGCGCACTTTTGCGTAAATACACCGATTCTGGTATGGTACGTCCTTGTGCAGGCGGGGAAAAGCTCGGGGAGTGGCAAAAGCCGAGATTCTGTGATAATCGTTATTTTCCGTCCATGAGCTGGATGCTTACGGGGAAATGCAATTACAATTGTCTGCATTGTTTCAACGCCGCCGATAATGCGCCTTTGATGAGTGAATTTACTTTAGAAGAGGCAGAAAGACTTATAGAGGAAGCGGAAAAATGCGGGATAAACGCCATTACCGTAACGGGAGGCGAGCCCATGTTGCACAAGGATTTTTTCGATATCATAGAAAGCATTTATGCTCACGGTATGTATGTCCGCGAGCTCAATACGAACGGTTTTTTTCTCAACGAAAGCTCTTTAGAGAAGCTGAAATCAATCGACGGGGATATCCGGATCAAGATATCTTTTGACGGTTTCGGGCATCATGACTGGCTCCGCAACCGTAAGGGGGCAGAGGAGAATGCGCTTCGCGCCATCCGGCTCAGCAAGGAATACGGCTTCTTTACGCAAGTGCAGACAAATGTGCATCGCAGAAATAAAGACGCAATATTGTATACGGCGGAACAGATGGACGCTGTCGGTGTGGAGCATATGCGCATTATCCGCACGACAGAAGCGCCTCGTTGGCTGCAGAATGCAGACGGAGCGACCCTTGGAATCGGTGAGTATTACGATACAATGTTTGAATTTTTGCGTGCTTATATAAAAGAACGACACAAAATGAGCGTTGACATCTGGCAGGTAGTACAAGTATATCCCGAGATCAGAAGTTACCGGGCGCGGCCCGTGGAATGTTCTGAGGGAGAATACAGAGACAGTATACCGGTCTGCCGCGGTAACCGGGCAATGGTGGCAGTAGACGCAAACGGAGATGTTGTGCCCTGTCATCAGCTTTCTGGATATTATGCGAGTCACGGGCTTTATATAGGGAATGTAAAAAAGGAGGGCTTACAGTCACTTTTGCAGGCGGGGAAGTATATCGACGAGGTATGTGCAAATCTGGGGCAACTCAAGGCGGCCAATAAAAAGTGCGCTTCGTGCAGATATTTCAGATATTGTGCAGGCGGATGCCGAGCGATAGCACTTGCTTTTACGAATGACAAGTTTGGCGCGGACCTGTCAAAATGCGAATTTTTCAAAGAGGGTTATTACGATAAGTTAGTTGAAACAATGGGAGATTGGCAGAACCTTGCGCCGATTTTCCTGAAATAGGTAAGATATGAAAGATACATTGCGGAAACTGTTCGATTATCAGCGCTTTGCGGGAAACAAACGGCTCGGAGTGCTTATAGACCGTGCTGAATTTTTGCATGCCGAGTCGCTTTCAGATGACGATCTCGAATATGTATGCGCAGCCGGAGATATCAACGCGGAAAGGATCGGCAAAGAAGATGAAGAGCACAATGGCAGCAAGTGAATACACAATGGAACACATATATATGGAATACAAAAGCAAGGTATTACGTTATGTGCGTCTTAAGATCTCCGATTTGCAGGATGCAGAGGATGTTTGTTCTACTGTGTTTATGAAGATACAGATAGGGCTACCGCTTTATGACAGTACGAAATCTTCACTTTCCACGTGGATCTATTCTGTAGCGCACAACGCAGTCATTGATTTTTACAGACGTACTCGTCCGGCAGAGCAGCTGGACGAGAAAATCGTCTGTTCTGAGGACGGATTCGAGGATGTGTATAATAATGAGACGCTCAATGAGCTTGCCGCGGCATTGGAAAATCTGCCCCGGCGCGAAAGTGATGTGATAATACTGCATTATTATTCGGGAAAAACACTTAAGGAGATCGCGGAGATGATGAAAATGTCTTATTCAAACATGAAACTATTGCATCAGAAGGCTCTTGTCCGCCTTAAAAAGGAACTGCAATTCAATTTTCAGTCCGAATTGTAGGAAGCGGGGGAAAATATATTTTTGTCTTTGCCCTGCGGTTTTATTAAAAAACATGCATTCCGGATGCATTTATCTTCCGTTTCAGAAGCGCGTTCTCTGACTTTATACATCGAAATGATCCGAGAAAAGCCGCCGATGACGATAAAAAAGCGAAACCTGTCATTTGCGCCGGATATCACGGCTCGACATAACCTGAATTCAGCCTGCGCATATACGTTGCATGTCTTATACGTGATTGAAAACGATGGCTCACGAAAAAAACAGAGCAACGGGGCAGACGTGTGCAGGTAAAACATACGTGTACAGGTAAAAGAGAAGAGGTCAATGGCGTCGGAAAAAAAAGTAACGCGCAAAACTATTGGCCGTTTCGGATCCCGGGAGAGACATCAGATCGAGTCTGACGGTTGTTTTCGGAATATCGGCCATTTTGTGCAGAGACGGATTTCGATCAAAATATCAAAAGACTCGGGCAAGATCGTATAAGATATAAAATCTTTTACACAAAAAAACGGCTGAGGGTTTTTCGCAGACGATGAAGCATTGCGTCGATTATGTTTCGGAACATGTCTACGGAGCGGATGTGATTAATACAGCAAATCGGCAAAGGTTTTCGACTGAGCAGCATGATGGCTCCGGCAAAGTTTTTCCGGAAAGGACAGGGATTTTCAGTCTGAAGCTGTTTATGCTTTCAATGTTTTGCTTGTGTGACAGGAATTTTCAGTCTGAAACATGAAGAGAGGGCACAAAACGCGCCCTCTCTTCGGTATGGTGGAGACAAGGGGAGTCGGACCCCTGACCTCTTGAATGCCATTCAAGCGCTCTACCAACTGAGCTATGCCCCCATCGGTCTATTATTCTATCATATTTGTCAGTCTTTGTAAACTTTTTTTCACCCGTTTTATTTTTATTGTGAAAATTGTTTTGAAATATTATTTCGGTTGAGTTTTCCTTACGGGTTTTCTGCAGTGTTTTATTGAAACGTCTGCCCGAAAAGTTCGGATGCGGGAACACGACTGATCTTTTAAATCCGTTATTCTTGTTTGCAGAATGATTTTTTGCAAGTATGTTTTTTGCAGGGACTATCGTGAAAGCATTATGAAAAAAATATAATAAAAATTGTTGTTTGATAGTATATTAAACCGGTAAAACAAGATTAAATTTATTTTTTTAAACAAAGGGTTGCGTTATTTTGGTTTTGCGGTTATAATGGTATAAACAAAGAATGTATCACTATGCAGAGATGATCGTTCTTGATGCAGCGTTATCGATATGTGGCAAATATCCGTTATAAAGGATATGAAAAAGAGCACATTGCGGTAGTGCAATTCTGATCTGAAACAAATCCCGATCCGGATTTAATGAATGATGAAAAAGCGGTGAAGGGATATTTCATATCGGCGTTGCGGCTGCAAAAAAAATATTACGGGAGAGTCTCAAGATGGAATTAAAAGCTTCTGCTGCCGGAACTCTTGAATCGGGAGATATTTATATCGAAATAACCCCGACTGACGAAGGCGGACTCGTTATCGAACTTAACAGCACGGTAAACTATCAGTTTGGCAAGAGGATCAGGAAGGTAATAACCGAAACTCTTGTACAGGCGGGCATAACTAACGCAGTGGTGGTTGCGACAGATAAAGGTGCGCTTGATTGTACCGTAAGGGCTCGTGTAGAGTCGGCTGCAGAGCGTGCGGGTGCCGTCATTGCTTTTGAAGAGAAGTAAGGGGTGCAGTATGGGAAGATTACGTAGAACAATGATGTTTGTGCCGGGGAACAACCCGAGCATGATGCAGGACGCATATATATACGGTGCGGATTCTTTAATGCTTGATCTGGAGGATTCGGTCACGCTTGCCGAAAAGGACGCGGCGCGCAGGCTTGTTTACCATGCTCTCAAGGAAGTCAACTACGGGACAACCGAGATGGTAGTCAGGATAAATCCGTTAAACACTCCGTACGGGGTAAAGGACATAGAGGCGGTGGTAAAAGCCGGGGTGGACGTAATTCGTATGCCCAAGACGGAAACTGCTGAAGAGGTGAAGGAAGTAGAAGCCGAAATAGAGCGTGTCGAGCGGGAGATAGGGGTGCCTGTCGGTAAGACGCAGATAATGGCAGCCATAGAAAGTGCTTTAGGAGTTATCAATGCTTATTCCATAGCGACGTCGTCAAAAAGGATGATGGGTATTGCATTGGGGGCGGAAGATTATTGTGCAAACCTGAAGACCAACCGCAGCAAAGACGGAGCCGAGTTATTGCTTGCGCGAGAGACGATAGTCGTAGCGGCGAGGGCTGCCGGTATAGACGCGCTTGACACGGTTTTTTCCGACATGAACGACATGGAAACTTTCAAAAACGAAGTAGCTTTCATTAAGAAACTCGGTTTTGACGGAAAGTCGATAATAAATCCTCGTCAGATAGACATAGTGCATGAAATATTTGCGCCTTCTCAGAAGGAAATCGACAAAGCGCGGCTTATACTCAATGCTATCAAAGAGGCTGAAAGAAAGGGCAGCGGCGTTATTTCGCTAAACGGCAAGATGGTAGACAAGCCTGTAGTGATAAGGGCGCAGCGTTGCATCGATATAGCTATTGCCAGCGGACTCATTACGAAGGGGGATCTTTATGTATAACATCGATAAACAATATAAAGACTTGATTAAGAAAACCGCCGATCAAATGCGGCTTCCCGTGCATACCGGTGAGATAGTCAAAAATCCCACGATGAGAAGCGAATTGCAGAAAAGCAATGAAAAGCTGGTAGATCTTGAGACAGCAATACTCAATTGCGGACTCAAGGACGGTATGACGATATCTTTTCACCATCATTTCAGAGAAGGTGACAAGGTTCTGAATTATACACTGAATAAATTGGCGCAGATGGGGTTTAAGAACTTGCATTTGGCGGCATCGAGTCTGAATGACGTGCATTCTCCGTTGATAGAGCACATCAAGAACAAGGTCGTCACAAAAATAAGCACTTCCGGTCTGAGAGGGAAGCTTGCGGAAGCCATAAGTCACGGTCTTATGGAAGAGCCCGTGATATTCAGGTCGCACGGCGGCAGGGCTTCCGCCATAGCAAACGGAGATCTGCATATAGACGTAGCGTTTCTCGGAGCGAGCTCATGTGATTATGTGGGCAATGCAAACGGGTATTCGAGAAGCGGGAGCGAAAAGAGCATATGCGGATCGCTCGGATATGCCATGGTCGATGCACGCTATGCGGACAAAGTTATAATACTTACTGATAATATTGTTCCATACCCTAACACTCCGTTTGCGATCGGAGAGAGGGACGTGGATTATATAGTTGAAGTGGCAGCCGTAGGAGACTCCAGCAAGATATCCTCCGGTGCAATAAGAGACACGAAGAATCCGCATGATCTGCTGCTTGCGCAGACTGCTGCAAAGGTAGTGGCATGTTCGCCTTATTTCAAGGACGGGTTCAGTCTTCAGACGGGATCGGGCGGAGCAAGTCTTGCAGCGACGAAGTATATAGGCGAATACATGCGGGAAGCGGGGATCACGGCGCGTTATGCTCTCGGCGGGATAACGAGTCATATGGTCAAGCTTCATGAAGAAGGTCTGATCAAAAGACTGCTTGATGTCCAGTCGTTCGACATGATAGCGGCTCAGTCGCTCAAAGACAACAGATTCCATCAGCAGATATCCGGAAACGAATACGCGAATCCTTTTGAAAAGGGTTCGGCGATGAATTGGTTGGATGTGGTAATTCTTTCGGCACTTGAGGTAGACGTTGATTTCAACGTGAACGTGCTGACCGGAAGTGACGGAATAATAAGAGGTGCGATAGGCGGTCATCCCGATACGGCAAGCGGAGCGGCGATGAGTATAGTGGTATGTCCGTTGCTGAGAGGGAGGATCCCCTGTGTGGTAGATAAAGTGACGACGCTTGTAACGCCGGGCGAAACGGTAGACGTAATAGTTACAGACAGAGGCGTAGCCGTCAATCCGCGCAGGCCTGATCTGCTTGAAGCGATAACAAACGCAAAAATCAGAGTCAAGACCATAGAGCAGTTAAGGGACGAGGCACATGAGATAATCGGAGAAGCCGATCCGCTTCCTTTCGGAGACAAGGTAGTCGGAGTTGTGACGAGTCCGGACGGGTCAGTATTGGATATAATAAAGAATATAGTGGAATAGGACCTGAGAAAGGGCGGAGTATAACGCTCCGCCCTGAAGTATAAAATGGAAAAGGTGACACTTAAAGAGATCCTCGAAGCCAGAGAAAACAGACAAGCCGAACAGCACAGGCTGATAAATGAGTACGGATTTCCGGTTATCAGTCTGACGGTATTAGCAGCGGGAAACATAAAGCGGACAGAAGAATCGCTGTATATAGCAGATGAGGCGGTGGAGCTTATTGAAGGCATATTTGGGGATAAAATAGTCTGCAGCGTAAAAAGAGATGTGAAAACGGGCTATGAAGCTATGTTTTCCGTAGATTGCGACGAGATGGAGATAAAGAAGAAGACATGCGAAGCGGAAATGAGCCATCCGTTGGGACGGTATATGGATATTGACGTGATTTCTTTAAAGAAAATTCCCGTAAACCGGGAGCAGGCGGGGTACGAAGCGAGGAAATGTCTTATATGCGGAAGGCCCGCGAGAGAATGCATGAGAAGCAAAGTGCACACCGCCGAGGAAATCAACGAAATTATAAAAGAAGCCGTGAAAAAGTTCAGAGGGGAAAAATCGGACAAATAGTTTTATGGATTTTGAAATCAGGGAATTGCCTATAAATTTCAAAAGCAGCAGGGACATGATAGAAAAATTTCTCGCGGAAAACGGGCTGAGAATGGACGTCATGGATTATTATGTCGGGATATTCGACGAAAACGACGAGCTTGTTGCAGGAGGCGGCACGGCAGATAATGTAATAAAATGCATAGCCGTGATGAAGGACCTAAGGGAATACAATCTGGCGGGGATGCTGATAACCAGACTCAGAGAACATGTCCGCAGCAGCAAACAGGAAAACGTATTTATATTTACAAAAGCCGAAAACGAAGACATATTCAGGAATCTGTCATTTTTTACCGTCGGAAAAACAGACCGGACGGTCATGATGGAAAGCAATCCGTGGGGCATAAAGAGGTATGTGAAGTATCTCGGCAGTTTTGCGGGAGAAGGCGTAAACGGAGCAATAGTCATGAACTGCAATCCGTTCACTCTCGGGCACAGATATCTGATAGAGCAGTCGGCGAAGCAGGTAGACAGACTGCATGTGATACTTGTCAAGGAAGGGAAGACGATGTTTCCTTATGAAGACAGGCTGGCTTTGGTAAAAAAGGGGACGGCTCATTTAGAGAATGTCGACGTAATAGAAGGAAGCAGCTATGTGATTTCCACGGCAACATTTCCGAATTATTTTATCAAGAATCTGGATGAAATAAGCGAGGCGCAGGTAAAACTCGATCTTGATGTATTTATAAGGCATATAGCGCCGGCATTGAAGCTGAAGGTCAGATTTATGGGCAGCGAACCGCTTGATCCTCTTACGGCTTTATATAATAAAAAAATGCATGAATTGTTGCCAGCAGCAGGCATAGAAGCGGTGGAAGTGAGCAGAAAAGAAATCGACGGACAACCCGTATCAGCGTCGAGGGTAAGAAAAGCGATAGTGACGAAGGATATGGAAACAGTCAGAAAACTGGTACCGCCGACAACCCTGGAATATATCATGGAACATGAATTTCAGTAAACAGGAGATAACGGCAGCCGTCAGGTACGCGCTGGAAGCCGAACTCGAAACGACTCCGAAGCCGGGGCTTATAGACAAACGGAACAACGGATCTCATACCGATATGGATTATATAATGATGACAGAGAGCATCAGTGAAACGGTAAGAGGAGTGTGGCGGTTTCTGGAGGAAGTCGACGCATGGCGTAAAGAAGACGGGAAGGATATAAGGAAGCTTTCGTCCGCATTGAAAAGATCCGGTCAGGCTACGGAAGCTCTGATGCGGGGCAGATTCGGAGTCAATACACATAACGGCGCATTGTTTTCATCGGGCCTGATAAGCGTATCCGCATATATGACGGGGAGCCGCCGTACGTGCGATATCGGCGTATATATAAAAGAGGTGGCGGAGTGCTATGAAAGAGCCGACAATACTAAAGGCGCCGCTGCTGTAAAAGAATACGGAGTAAAGGGAGCTCTGGATAACGCAAGAGACGGATATAGAGAAGTTTTTGAAAAGTATCTGCCTTATTACCGCAAGAACAGGCAGGAACAGAATGAAAACGATGCGCGCGTAAAGCTGTTGCTTTATATAATAAGGAGCCTTGGCGACACGAATTTATATGTGCGCGGAGGGAAAGAAGGCGCGGAATGGGCGGCAGCACGCGCAGACGAGGTTTTGACCGAGACAGAGAGGAAAGGGTACAGCCGATCGATGGTCGAAGAACTTGACGATGAGTTCATAAAGAGAAGACTCAGTCCCGGAGGAAGCGCCGATATGCTCGCGCTGACGGTACTGTGCGACAAATTAAGTTTAGAATGACCCGGAAAAGGGGATTCGATAAAAAAATCCGAAAGGAAACAGGAGAGTGCAAGTATTATGATCAAGTTGATTAATGAAGGTCGTTATCTCGTAAACGGCAGAGAGCTCAAAAAGGATCTTCAGGTTGACGCGAAGGAAGCAAGGAAAGGTACGATGGCTTACGGCATAATGTCTAAGCATAATCTTTCCAAAGATGAGAAGAAAATGAATTTGAAGTTTGATTGTCTTATGTCGCATGATATAACTTACGTCGGCATAATACAGACGGCAAGAGCAAGCGGACTTACCGAGTTTCCACTTCCGTACGCAATGACCAACTGCCATAATTCATTATGTGCGGTAGGCGGCACAATCAATGAGGACGATCACGTATTCGGACTGAGCGCCGCGAAGAAATACGGCGGAATATATGTGCCGGTGAATCAATCCGTAATACATCAGTACGCCAGGGAAGCGATGACAAAATGCGGGAGCATGATATTGGGAAGCGATTCACATACCCGTTACGGTGCATTGGGGACGATGGGCGTAGGCGAAGGCGGACCTGAGCTTGTAAAGCAGCTGCTCAATAATACCTATGATGTAGATACTCCCGAAGTGGTATTGGTATATGTCACGGGGGAAGTGCCTCACGGAGTGGGTCCTCACGATATAGCTGTCAGTCTTGTAAAGGCGGTTTTCGAAAACGGATTTGTGAAGAATAAGGTAATGGAGTTTGCAGGGCCCGGTATAAAGAATCTGCCTATAGATTTCAGAAACGGAATAGACGTAATGACGACGGAAACGACATGTCTGAGTTCGATATGGGAAACTGACGATGAAGTCAGGGAATATTACGTAAATCACGGCAGACCTCAGGATTATAAGGAGGTCAAGCCTGCCGACGTAGCGTATTATGATTCTGTCATAGAGTTGAACCTGGACGAAGCCGAGTGTATGATAGCGTTGCCTTTCCATCCGTCCAATGCGTATTCGATAAAGGAATTCAGACAGAACGCAGGAGATATACTTGCGGAGATCGATAAAAAGGGAGCCGAACAGTTCGGAAAGAAGGTACATTTCAATCTGAGCGAAAAGATCAGCGGAAAGGAAGTGAAGGTAGATCAGGGGATAATAGCCGGGTGCGCAGGCGGACTGTTTGACAACATAGCATGTGCTGCACAGATACTTGACGGACAAAGCACCGGAAACAGCTATTTCGGATTAAGCGTATATCCTGCAAGCATGCCGGTATATCTTGCTATGACAAGGACGGGAATAGCGGAGAAGCTGATAGAAGCGGGAGCGGTAATAAAGCCGTGTTTCTGCGGGCCGTGTTTCGGAGCGGGCGATGTGCCTGCGAATAACGGATTTTCAATTCGTCACACCACGAGGAATTTCCCGAACAGAGAAGGAAGCAAGCCCGGACAGGGACAGATATCTTCCGTAGCGCTCATGGACGCGCGTTCAATTGCTGCGACCGCCAGAAGAGGCGGTTTGCTTACCGCTGCGGATGAGATAGATTACAAAGACGAAAGAGTGAAATACGAGTTTGATAAAACCGTATATGAAAAGAGGGTGTATAACGGCTTCGGCAAAGCCAACAAGAATGAAGAACTAAAACTCGGTCCCAATATAACAGACTGGCCGAAGATGTATCCGATGGAAAAGAACATGCTTTTAGAGCTGTGTGCGGTCATACACGATCCCGTTACGACAACGGACGAATTGATTCCCTCCGGAGAGACTTCTTCATACAGATCCAATCCCATTAAGTTGAGTGAATTTGCTCTCAGCCGCAGAGTTCCCGAGTACGTGGGATTAAGCAAGAAAGTTCAGGAAGAGGACAGAGCAAGAAGAGAAGGAAAAGCCGACGAAAAGATACTGAAAGCGTTATCCGAAGTCGGAGACGCCAAAGAGCTGGTAAAATGCACGAGTTTCGGTTCGTGCGTATTTGCAAACAAGCCCGGCGACGGATCGGCGCGTGAACAGGCAGCAAGCTGTCAGAAAGTACTCGGAGGCGACGCGAATATATGTTATGAATACGCGACAAAGCGTTACCGCAGCAATTGTATCAACTGGGGAATAGTGCCGTTCACGATTGATGCGGATACACCTTTTGATTACGTTCAGGGCGATATGGTATATGTACCCGATATCCGTAAGGCTATAGAGGAAGGGAAAGAAGATATTCCTGCAAAGGTCATAACAGGTAAGGGCGTGAACGATATAATGCTGCATGTAAAGGGGCTTACGCAGGATGAGAAGACTATAATTCTCGAAGGCTGCCTTATGAATTATTATGCTATGCTGAACAGAAAAAAATAATCGGAGGACAAGATGGAAAAGATTAAAATGACAACGCCGCTCGTGGAAATGGACGGCGACGAAATGACGCGAATAATATGGAAGATAATCAAGGATGAGCTGATATTGCCTTTTGTAGATCTTAAGGTGGAGTATTATGATCTCGGGCTCAAAAACAGAGACGAAACACGCGATCAGATCACAATTGAAGCTGCAAACGCCAATAAAAGACTCGGCGTCGGAGTGAAGTGTGCAACCATCACGCCCAATGTTCAAAGGATGAGCGAATATAATCTGCACGAGATGTGGAAGAGTCCCAACGGTACGATACGTTCCATTCTGGACGGTACGGTTTTCAGAGCGCCCATCATAATAGACAGCATAAAGCCTGTGGTAAAGAATTGGAAGAAGCCCATAACGATCGCGCGTCATGCGTACGGTGACGTTTATAAAGGCGTTGAAATGGTGACCGATGAGCCGGGTACGGCTAAGCTTGTGTTTACGGGAGAAAGCGGCAAGGTGACCGAAGCCGAAATACAGAAGTTCAAAGGTCCCGGGATAATTCAGGGAATGCATAATACGGAAAAAAGTATAACGAGTTTTGCTCATTCCTGTTTCAGGTACGCAATAGATACAAAGCAGGATCTCTGGTTCTCAACCAAAGATACAATAAGCAAAAAGTACGACGGCAGATTCAAGGCTATATTTGAAGAGGTATATAAAGAGTATAAGGATGAATTTGAGAAACTCGGGCTCACTTATTTCTATACCCTTATAGACGACGCAGTAGCAAGAGTCATAAGAAGCGAAGGCGGATATATCTGGGCATGCAAGAATTATGACGGAGACGTTATGAGCGATATGGTGAGCACAGCGTTCGGATCACTTGCGATGATGACAAGCGTTTTGTGCAGTCCTGACGGCAACTTCGAATACGAGGCAGCTCACGGGACAGTCACGCGTCACTATTATAAATATCTCGAAGGACAGGAAACAAGTACGAATCCCATGGCGATGATATTTGCCTGGAGCGGCGCACTCAGAAAACGCGGAGAAAAGGATCAACTGCCCGATCTCGTCGCTTACGCCGATAAACTCGAAAAAGCCAGCCTCGATACTCTTAACGACGGCATCATGACTAAAGACCTCGTAAATCTTGTGGAAGGCAAGACGGTCAAGGCAGTAAATACAAATACCTTTATCGCGGAAATAAAAGCAAGACTGCAGTCTTCTTTGCATACTTAAATGCCTGAAAAACGATACAAAATATCGGTATGAAAAATGATTTGAGGAGTCCGGGATGCCGGACTCCTTTTTTGTAAGCCGTTTTATAAAAAGCATCATGAACGTCGTGCGGCTGCTTTAACAGGGAATGGTTACGAAAGAATAAAGAAACTTCAGATAATATCAGTGTAAATACCGATAAGCAGCGTAAGCCGATCGGATTTCTTTAAATTCGCTGACGCCTTTATCGTTGCTTAAAACGGTAAGAACATACGGCATGCCGGATCCGAACGACAGCCCGATAAAATACGAAGTCGCTTCTTAAATTTGACAAAACACTTGATTTAAAGAGTGTTATCGTTTATAATGTATAGTGTTGTCAGATTTTTCCGAAGGAATTACCATGCGGCCGCGACGGAAAATTTTATTATCACGACGGGAGCTTACGGTGAAAACGGGGTAGATCCATGAATAATATCGACTATTTCAGAAATGCGAAATACGGCTTGATGATCCATTTCGGACTTTATTCTTTATTGGGCGGATTTTATAAGGGGAAGAAAGGCCCGGCATACGCGGAATGGATACAGGCTTTCCACAAAATTCCGGTTTCGGAAATGAAGACGCTTGCAAAAGCCTTTGACCCGATTTACTTCAACGCGGACGAGATATGCGATCTCGCGGTGAAATGCGGGATGAAATATATAGTGATCACCGCCAAACACCACGAAGGATTTGCGCTATATAAGTCTGAAGCGGACTCTTTCAATATCTGTGACGCAACACCTTTCGGAAGAGATATCATATCGGAAATGTCGGGAGCATGCCGGAAGTACGGTCTGAAACTCGGGCTGTATTATTCGCAATGCATAGATTGGAATGAAAAGCACGGCGGAGGCTATAAGTCGGATCCTGAAGGAGCAGCAGGGGTCTCGTGGGAAAACAGCTGGGATTTTCCCGATAAATCGGAAAAAGATTACGGAATTCTTTTTAATAAAAAAATTTTGCCGCAAATAAAAGAACTGATGACAAATTACGGAGATATATTTCTTGTATGGTTTGACATGCCGTTGGATACCGATCCTGATTTCAGCAGCAAGATATATGAAACGGTGAAAAAGCTTCAGCCGGACTGTCTGATAAATTCCCGTCTGGGCAACGGCTTTTACGATTACGTTTCTTTGGGAGACAACGAGATCCCCGAGAAAATTCCCGAAGATTGTATTTCGGATCATAACGATATATACGGATTTAAAAGATCGCCGTACGGTTTGTACGAATCTGCCTGCACACTCAACCGTTCCTGGGGATATTCGTCGGTGGACAACGAATGGAAGTCACCGGAAAAGATTTTGGAAAACAGACTCAGACTTGAAAAAACGGGGATAAATTATCTGATAAATGCGGGTCTGGATTGGATGGGAAGAGTACCTTACCGGGCAGCTGAAATATTGCTGGAAACTCAGGAGCTTTATAAAAAGGTGAGATGTTCCGAAAAGGACAGAACGCGCCGAACTGAAATCGATGCATGTTGATAAAAAGGCAAAAGATAATACAGATAAGATGCGCCGAGATTTGTTCGGTAAGGTCGGAAGGAGCAAAAATACCGTGATCAGAGCCGCCGGACATACATATGTCCGGGGAAAAGCAGCCGCACTTTAATATGTAAAAGGAGAATTTCTGAAAAGCGCTTTTAAAAGCCTTGACAAAAGCCTTCCGAAGTATTACAATCAAATCGATAAAAATATGTCGATATATTTTTACCGATATATCAAAGCAAAAAGCGGGAAGTGCATACATGAAAGGTGTGCGTGGAAAGAGGAAGGCAGATGGCGATAGAGAACATACCGTCGAAAGCGACGTTTAACAGGATGCCGGCGTATCTTAAGGTATTGCGGGAGATGAAGAAGGAGAAGCGAGACACAGTGTCGTCCGTGACGCTTGCGGAGGCTTTGGGGATAAATTCATCTGTAGTAAAGAAAGATCTTTCGGCAGTCAAGGCGGATGACGGAAAGCCGAAGGTCGGGTATGTGATCGATGCGCTGATACGTGATATTGAAGAGTTTTTGGGTTATAATAATACAAAGGACGCCGTATTGGTGGGAGCCGGGAGGTTAGGACAGGCTTTATTGAGTTACAAGGGTTTTGAAGCTTACGGGCTCAATATAATAGCGGGTTTTGATGTAGATGACAGGGTGATCGGGCATGATGTAAACGGAAAGAAGATCTTGCCTACCGGGAAGCTCGAGAGCATCATAACCAAGCTGGACATAAAGATAGCCGTATTGACGGTCCCCAGAGAGAGGGCTCAGATAATGGCTGACATACTGGTATCATGCGGGATACGTGCGATTTGGAATTTTACGCCTGAAAGACTCAGACTGCCGGAGGGGATAGCGGTCAAGAATGAAGATATGGCCGCGTCGCTGGCGGTGCTTTCCGGACAATTGAGAGAGATTTTCAACAAGGAGAATCAGGAGGAGAAATGAGAGAAAGAGAATTTGTAGACAGCGTAGAGAAGCTTGAGAGCGAGATAGAGCGAGTCAGGGAAGCTCAGAGTAAGTATGCCGGGTATACGCAGGAAGAGGTAGACAAGATATTTTTTGAGGCTGCCATGGCGGCGAACAAAGCGAGGATAACGCTTGCGAAGGCGGCTGTAGCCGAGACCGGTATGGGAGTAGTTGAAGACAAAGTTATAAAGAATCATTATGCTGCGGAGTATATATACAATGCATACAAGAATACCAGGACCGTAGGAGTTATAGAGGAAGACAAGGCATACGGAATAAAGAAAGTAGTGGAGCCTATGGGAGTGATATGTGCGGTGATACCCACCACGAATCCTACTTCCACTGCGATATTCAAGACCTTATTGGCGCTCAAGACGAGGAACGGAATAATAATCAGTCCGCACCCGAGGGCAAAGGAATGTACGATACAGGCAGCGAAGGTGGTATTGGAGGCTGCAGTCAAGGCGGGAGCGCCCGAAGGGATAGTTGGTTGGATAGACAAGCCCGGATTGGACCTTACGAATATGCTTATGAAGGAAGCGGACGTAATACTTGCAACCGGCGGACCGGGGATGGTCAAGGCGGCGTATTCGAGCGGGAAGCCGGCAATAGGCGTAGGGGCGGGCAATACACCCGCGATAATAGATGACACAGCCGACATAGTGCTTGCGGTGAATTCAATAATTCACAGCAAGGTATTTGATAACGGTATGATATGTGCGTCCGAGCAGTCCGTGATAGTGCTTGACAAGGTATATGATGCGGTAAAGGAAGAGTTTCAGAGGCGCGGATGTTACGTACTGGATGCAAGGGGCAAGGAACTTGTCGGGAAGACCGTGATAATAAACGGCGGAGTCAATGCCAAGATAGTAGGGCAGCCTGCATGCAGGATAGCCGAGATGGCCGGGGTTTCGGTTCCTGAGGGCACCAAGATCCTTATAGGAGAGGTAGAGAGCGTAGAGCCGGAAGAGGAGTTTGCTCACGAGAAGCTTTCGCCCGTACTGGCTATGTACCGTGCTGCAGATTTTGAGGACGCGGTAAACAAGGCAGAGAGGCTTGTGGCTGACGGAGGATACGGTCATACGTCATCGCTTTATATAGACGTTGCTCAGCACGAAAAAACCGAGCGATTCATGAAAGCGATGAAGACATGCAGGATACTGATAAATACGCCGTCGTCACAGGGCGGATTAGGAGACCTGTATAATTTTGCCATGACGCCTTCTCTTACTTTGGGATGCGGAACATGGGGCGGAAACAGTGTAAGTGAAAATGTGGGTATAAAGCATTTGCTGAATATAAAGACGGTTGCGGAAAGGAGAGAGAATATGTTGTGGTTCAGGACGCCGCAGAAAGTTTATATAAAGAAGGGGTGTCTGCCTGTAGCGCTCAAAGAGTTGAAGGATGTGATGGGGAAAAAGAGGGTGTTTATAGTGACAGACAGTTTTCTTTACAGCAACGGCTATACACGTCCGATAACGCAGAAGCTTGATGAAATGGGGATAACGCATACGACATTTTATAATGTGGCGCCTGATCCTACGCTTGCGTGTGCGAAGCAGGGAGCGAAAGAGATGGAGGCGTTCAAGCCTGACTGTATAATAGCTGTAGGCGGCGGGTCGGCGATGGACGCAGGGAAGATCATGTGGGTGCTTTACGAACATCCCGAGGTGGATTTCATAGACCTTGCCATGAGATTCATGGATATAAGAAAACGTGTATACACATTCCCTCATATGGGAGAAAAGGCATATTTCATAGCTGTCCCCACAACGGCCGGTACCGGAAGCGAGGTTACGCCTTTCGCGGTCATAACAGAGGAAACAAGTGGAGTAAAGTATCCTTTGGCTGATTACGAGTTACTTCCGAACATGGCGATAGTAGACGCTGACATGATGATGGATGCGCCAAGAGGACTTACTGCTGCAAGCGGTATCGACGCCGTGACGCATGCATTGGAAGCGTATGCTTCTGTGATGGCTACGGATTATACCGATGGTCTTGCATTACAGAGTCTGAAGGTGATATTCGAGTATCTGCCGCGTGCATATGAAAACGGAAGCAAGGATCCTTTTGCGAGGGAGAAGATGGCTAATGCCGCCACGATGGCAGGCATGGCGTTTGCGAACGCATTTTTGGGCGTATGTCATTCCATGGCGCACAAGCTCGGTGCTTTCCATCATTTACCTCACGGCGTGGCAAATGCATTGATGATAAGTTATGTGCTGAGATACAATGCAGAAGAAAAGCCCGTAAGGATGGGGACATTCCCGCAGTATGACCATCCTCATACTCTCGGCAGGTATGCGGAGATAGCGGATCATCTCGGACTGGGCGGCAAAACCGAAGGGGAGAAGCTGGAGAAGCTGATAGAGGCTGTGGAAAAACTGAAAGAGAGAATAGGAATAAAGAAGAGCATAAAGGAGTACGGGATAGAAGAGGAAACTTTTTTAGCTTCACTTGACGAAATGACGGAACAAGCTTTTGACGATCAGTGTACCGGAGCGAATCCGAGGTATCCTTTGATGAGTGAGATCAAAGAGATGTATTTAAAAGCTTATTACGGCAAATAGGAGGAGATTATGAATAGTGGAAAAGTACTTGCAGTACGTAATTTAAAGACCATTTACCGTGACGGAGAGAGAGTCATAAAGCTTTTCGACGACAGTTTCAGAAAATCCGATATATTGAACGAGGCGTTGAATCATGCGCGCGCGGAGGAGACAGGGCTAAATGTGCCGAAGTTGCTGGAGGTGACGGTCAAAGAGGGCAAATGGGCGATAGTCACGGAGTTTATAGAAGGTAAAACGCTTGAAAGACTTATGCAGGAGAATCCGGAGAAAAAGGATGAATACCTGGAGTTTTTCGTAGATCTGCAGATGCATGTACACGAACAGCGTTCGCCTCTGTTAAACGTATTGAAGGAGAAGATGGACAGGAAGATAAATGAGGCGGATATAGACGCAACCATGAAATATGATCTTCATGTCAAGCTTGAGAGTATGCCGAGACATAACAAGATGTGTCACGGAGACTTCAATCCGGGCAATATAATCATAAGAAGTGACGGAACGCCTTTTATACTTGACTGGTCGCATGTGACTCAGGGCAACGCATCTGCAGACGTGGCAAGGACTTATTTGCTTTTCTGGTTGTCCGGGGACATATCCGGAGCTGAAAAGTATCTGGATCTGTTTTGTGAAAAGAGCGGAACAGAGAAGAGGTATGTACAGAAATGGATTCCTATTGTAGCGGCGTCTCAGCTGGTGAAAGGGAAGAAAACCGAACGTGAATTTTTGCTGCATTGGATAGATGTGGTTGATTATCAATAAGGAGAAAACGGAAATATGTTGAAAGTAACGGTATGTATAGGAAGTTCGTGTCATTTGAAGGGCTCACGCAGGGTGATCGAAGAGCTTCAGTATTTGGTAAAGAGCAAGGGGCTCGGGGATGATATAGAGCTCAGCGGAGCATTTTGTATGGGTAAATGCAGTGAAAACGGCGTAAGCGTAACGGTCGACGGAGAATACTATGCAGTGGATCCTGACAGAGTAACCGAATTTTTCGACGACGTGATTCAGAAGAAATTGAACGAAAAGAAATAAGACTATGGATTATCTGGATTTTAAATCGGCAAAATGCAGAGATTGTTATAAATGTCTGCGTTCCTGCCCGGTAAAAGCGATAAAGGTAGAAAACCATCAGGCGAAGATCATAACCGAAAAGTGTATTTTATGCGGGACATGTATAGCAGTTTGTCCGCAGGACGCGAAAGTGGTACACGGAGAAAAGGAAGAAGTCAAAAAACTGTTGTCTTCCGGTGGAGAGGTCATAGCCAGTGTAGCGCCGTCATTTATAAGCAGTTTTGAGAAAGCGGGGAATTTCAAGAGGTTCAGAGCCGCATTGGAGAAGCTCGGTTTTTCTTACGCGGAAGAAACAGCTGTCGGTGCGAACGCCGTAACGAATGAATACAGCAGACTGCTCAGGACGGGGAAGTACGAGAATTTCATTACTTCAGCGTGTCCTGCAATAAACAGGATGATACAGATATATTATCCGAAAGCTCTGAAGTATCTTGCACCGGTGGCTTCGCCGATGGTGGCGCACGCCCGGATGCTGAAGGAAAGATATCCTCAGGCAAAGATAGTGTTTATCGGACCGTGCATAGCGAAGAAGAGGGAAGGTGCCGAGAGCGGGATCATAGATAACGTACTTACATTTGAAGAGCTTGATTCGTTATTTGCGGAAAAGTCCGTAGATCTGTCCGTGATTGAAGCGGAAAGCGAGGATTACAACAACAAAGCGAGGTATTATCCCATAAGCCGCGGAATAATAAAGTCGTTTGTAGAGCTGCCCGAAGGGTACGAGTATCTTGCGGTGGACGGAGTCAACAGAAGTTTTGAAGTGCTTGAGGATATAGAGAGTCTGAGCGGGCTGTTTATAGAAATAAACTGCTGTGAATACGCATGTATAAACGGACCGTGTGCGTTGACGCGGGAAGGCGGTGCGTTGAAAGCGAACGAAAAGGTAAGGAAGTTTGCGAGGAACGCGACAGAGAAGTCAGAGCCCGTAGTAGTTGAGGCCGGAGGAATTTCTCTGGAAGAAGAAAGGAAGCCAATAACCGTGTATCAGACCATGCCCGGGGAACGTGAGATTCGTGCGATACTTGCAAGAACGGGCAAGCTTACCGTAGAGGATGAGCTGAATTGCGGTGCGTGCGGATATTCTACCTGCAGAGAAAAGGCAATTGCGGTTGCAAACGGATATGCGGACATAGATATGTGTATACCGTACATGCGAAAGCGGGCAGAAAGCATGTCTTACGAAATTATTCAGAACAGTCCGAACGGTATAATCGTAATGGACTACGATTTTCATATTTCCGATGCCAATACTATAGTCAGAAAGATACTCGGTATGGATAATTCTGATGTAAAAGGAAGGACGGCGTTTGATTATTTTGACGTTACCGAATATATGATAGCATTATCTGAAGGCAAGAATGTGCATAAAAAACGCGTTTACGTTCCTGAGACGAAAAAATATGCCGATTTGTCAGTGATACTGTTGCCGGAGCATAAAACTTTGTTTGGAGTATATAAGGACGTTACCGAAAGTGTGGAATATAACAATAAGTTTACGCAGGTGCGCGACGAAACGCTTCAGACTACTGACGAGGTCATAAAGAAACAGATGAGAGTGGCGCAGGAGATAGCGTCACTTCTGGGCGAGACCACGGCTGAAACAAAAGTGGCGTTGCTCAAGTTAAAGAAGACATTGTCTCAGTCGGGAAAAGAAGAGGAATAACACATGGAACTTTACCTTGAAAACGGCTATACTTCCCTGAACAAGGACGGAGAAGAACTATGCGGAGATAACGTTGAAATGCGTGTGCAGGATGATTATACCACACTGGTCCTGGCCGACGGACTCGGGAGCGGTGTAAAAGCCAATATACTTGCGACGCTGACAAGCAAAATTCTCTGCACAATGATTTCCGGAGGGATAGATCTGGACGAATGTATAAGCACGATCATACAGACGCTTCCGGTATGTAAAGTCAGGAATGTTGCATACGCGACATTTTCCGTGATATATGTAAACAAGGAAGGGGAAGGATACCTTTTTGAATTTGACAATCCGGACGCGATATATTATACGGAAGGGAAATGCAGGGATTTTGAACGCGAACCTAAGGTTTATTACGGAAAAACGGTCTACATAACGCGTCTGAAGCTGAAAAAAGATGACTGTATAATCGTAATGAGCGACGGAGTCATACATGCCGGCATAGGTATGTTGCTTAATTTCGGTTGGGTAAGGAAGGACGTGGTGGATTATCTGAACCGTACCATAGAACCGGGGATGAGTGCGAGGTGTATAGCGTGTATGCTTGCTTCCGCGTGCAACGACCTTTATCTGGGGAAGCCCGGCGACGACACAACGGTCGCAGCTGTCAGGATACGAGAAAAGTTATCGGTAAATATCATGGTCGGGCCGCCCGTGGATAAATCGCAGGATGATTTTGTGATCTCGAAATTTCTGACCGGATCGGACAAGAAGGTGGTATGCGGGGGGACGAGTTCCACGATAGTCGCGCGGCACTTGGGGACGACGGTTAAGACGTGTCTGGATTTTCCCGATAAAGACGTTCCGCCCATAGGTTTTATAGACGGGATCGACGTAACGACGGAAGGAGTCCTGACTCTCAGAAAACTTGCGGATATGAGCGAAAAGTATATAGACCCTCACGATCTTACGCCCAAGCGTTTTACCGCAAAGGACGGTGCGTCGCTACTGGCCGAACTGCTGTTTGAAGAGGCGACGCATGTAACGTTTTTTGTAGGGCAAAGTATAAATAAGGCGCATCAGGGACTGCCGATAGATATAACGATGAAACTGAAGCTTGTTGAAAGGATTTCTCATAATCTTGAACTTATGGGAAAGACAGTCATTCTGAATTACGATTAAAGGGAGAGGATTATGGACAGATTCGATACAAAAGTCCAATATTTAAAATACAGCGTACTCCGCGAAGTTGCGAAATGTGCGTGGAAGGGAATGAATTATGTTGATTTGGCGGAAATTCCCGAAAAGATCATACCGGGCCGCAAAGCTACGATGAGATGCTGCGTATACAAGGAAAGAGCAATACTCGGTGAGAGGGTAAAATTGGCAATGGGCGGCGATAAGTCGAATCCGAACGTGATCGAGGTGATAGGTATAGCCTGTGACGACTGTCCGTCCGGAGGGTACGAGGTCACCAATGCCTGCCGCGGTTGTCTAGCACACAGATGCGAAGCGGTATGTAAGAAAGATGCAATTTATTTCGACCATACGCAAAAAGCGCATATAGATAAGTCAAAGTGTATAGGATGCGGGATGTGCAGCAAAGTATGTCCCTATACCGCAATAATAAACCTGAAGCGACCGTGTGAGAATTCCTGCAAGGTAAACGCAATTACCATGAGTAAGGATCTTTACGCCGAGATAAACAACGAAAAATGCATATCGTGCGGGGCATGCGTATATCAGTGTCCTTTCGGGGCGATATCGGATAAATCATATATCGTAGACGTAATAGATATTATCAAAAAGAGTGAAAACAATACAAAATATAAGGTGTACGCAGTGGTTGCGCCGTCGATAGCGGGTCAGTTCACTTATGTAAAGCCCGGTCAGGTGGTGACGGGACTGAAAGAACTGGGCTTTTTCAGTATAGTGGAGGCGGCTTTGGGAGCCGATATGGTCGCCGACGCGGAATGCAAAGAACTTGCCGAAAAAGGTTTTCTAACAAGCAGCTGCTGTCCTGCATTTGTGGCGTATATCAAAAAACACGTGCCCTCCATGGCGGAACATATCAGTCATAATCCGTCGCCCATGATGATGATCGCCGCATATATGAAGCATCTCGACCCTGACTCCAAAATAATTTTCATCGGACCTTGTACAGCGAAGAAAATGGAGTTCAAGGAAGGCGAGAACCATAAAATGATCGACAGCGTCATAACGTTTGAAGAACTGCAGGCGCTTTTCGACAGTAAGGAGATCGACCTTGCCTCCCTGGAAGAAGGACACTTGGATAACGCTTCGTATTACGGAAGGATATTTGCCCGAAGCGGAGGCCTTACGGACGCCGTAGCTCAGGCTCTTAAAGAAAACGGACTGGAGAATTTCGATTATAAGCCGATTGTATGCGACGGAATAGAACAGTGTAAGATCGCATTGCTGAAAGCGAGCAAGGGCGTGTTGTCCGGTAATTTTATCGAAGGCATGGCGTGCGTGGACGGATGTATCGGAGGAGCGGGATGTCTGACTCACGGAATAAAGAATAAGGCGGGCGTTGACGCCTACGGCAGAGAAGCAATGGAGAAAAATATCCACGACGCGATAGGCGTGCTGATAAAATAATCAAATACAGATAAAAACAAGAAGGGAACTTCAGATTATCGTAAAATATCGGGCCGGTGGTAACACGGGTCCGATTATTTTTTCATATAATAACTGTCTCTTATACACATCTGACGCTGCCGACGATC